>OKSR01000026.1_pt1 | contig 118498 bp, 65 predicted proteins | sample 1606491 | NCBI WGS metagenome assembly OKSR01 (sample SAMEA3879605, study PRJEB24766) | human gut metagenome | biome: human-associated habitat; feature: feces | place: USA | collected 1985/1987 | reverse complement strand
AAGTAAATGATACAGTTTTTAAGATACTGATATCATACCAAAAAGGTACAAAATAGTACATAACAAGAAATAATAAGTATTAAAATTAATTGTATTATCCATAGTATCAAGCTATCCCATCAACAAAAAACATCCAATTCATCGTTTCTTATTGACTTTACATACACGAAAAATAAAACTTCAAAGATCAACTCACCAAGTTCTTCCTTCATCGCAAATCTATGCATAAACAATGCATCTTTATTATACTTCATTTTACAGTTCATAAATAAATTAAAATTGAACCATAGATATACTTATTAGATTCATTATTCTCCTTTACTAATCAAATTATTCCCTATCTTTGACTCCCGAAATTCAAACCTAATACAAAAACCCATGAAGAAACAACTGCTATTTTGCTGCTTGGCCACGTTAGGACTAAACGCCATGCAAGCACAAAACTTCAATGAGTGGAAAGATCCGGAAGTGAATTCCGTAAACCGCTCGACAATGCATACTAATTATTTCGCCTATGCATCGGCTGATGAAGCCAAAGCCGGAATCAAAGAAAACTCAAAGAATTTTATGACCCTGAACGGGCTTTGGAAATTCAATTGGGTGAGAAACGCGGATGCACGTCCGACTGATTTCTTCCAGACTAATTTCAATGACAAGGGCTGGGACAACATTAAGGTGCCCGGAGTATGGGAGTTAAACGGATACGGAGACCCGATCTATGTAAACGTAGGATATGCATGGAGAAGCCAGTTCAAGAACAATCCCCCCTTTGTTCCCGTTGAAAACAATCATGTAGGTTCTTACCGGAAAGAAATCACTCTGCCCGCCGACTGGAAAGGGAAAGAGATTTTTGCCCATTTCGGTTCAGTAACTTCTAATATGTACCTTTGGGTAAACGGACGCTATGTGGGATACAGCGAAGACAGCAAATTGGAAGCTGAATTCAACCTGACAAACTATCTGAAACCAGGAAAAAACATCATCGCTTTCCAAGTATTCCGTTGGTGCGACGGCACTTATCTGGAAGATCAGGATTTCTTTCGCTACTCCGGTGTGGGACGCGACTGTTATCTTTATGCCCGCGATAAGAAATATATCCAGGATATTCGTGTAACTCCCGACCTCGACAGCCAATATAAGGACGGGACATTGAATATCTCTGTAGACTTGAAAGGTAGCGGCACAGTGGCCTTAAACCTGACAGATGCACAAGGGAACAGTGTAGCTACTGCCGATCTGAAAGGTTCCGGCAAGCTGAACACTACTTTGAATATTTCCAATCCTGCCAAATGGACTGCCGAAACACCTAATCTTTACACACTGACTGCCACTCTGAAAAACGGCAATAATACCGTAGAAGTGCTTCCTATCAAAGTAGGTTTCCGCAAGATTGAACTAAAGGGCGGACAAATACTTGTAAACGGCCAGCCGGTACTCTTCAAAGGAGCCGACCGCCACGAAATGGACCCTGACGGTGGTTATGTGGTTTCAGTGGAACGTATGCTCCAAGATATCAAAGTAATGAAAGAACTTAATATCAATGCTGTACGTACCTGCCACTATCCGGACGACAACCGTTGGTATGACCTCTGCGACCAATACGGTCTGTACGTAGTAGCCGAGGCAAATGTGGAATCCCACGGTATGGGTTACGGTGACAAGACACTCGCCAAAAACCCAAGTTACGCCAAAGCTCATTTGGAACGCAACGAACGCAATGTTCAACGCGGTTACAATCACCCTTCTATCATCTTCTGGTCACTCGGTAACGAAGCCGGTATGGGACCGAACTTTGAAAAATGTTATACTTGGATTAAAAACGAAGACAAATCACGTGCCGTACAGTATGAACAGGCGAGGACCAGCGAATTTACAGACATTTTCTGTCCGATGTACTACGGCTACGATGCGTGCGTCAAGTATTCCGAAGGCAATATTCAGAAACCGTTGATTCAATGCGAATACGCTCATGCTATGGGTAATTCTCAAGGCGGATTCAAAGAATACTGGGATATCATCCGCAAATATCCGAAATATCAGGGTGGATTTATATGGGACTTCGTAGACCAGTCCTGCCATTGGAAAAATAAAGACGGAGTGGATATCTACGGCTACGGAGGCGACTTCAACAAATATGACGGCTCGGATAATAACTTCTGCGACAACGGTCTGATTAGTCCCGACCGTGTGCCCAATCCGCACGCTTATGAAGTAGGCTATTTCTATCAGAACATTTGGACAACTGTTGCCGATCTTGCTAAAGGCGAAATTAATATTTTCAACGAGAATTTCTTCCGTGACCTTTCCGCATATTATATGGAATGGAAATTACTGGCAAACGGAGAAGTGGTACAGACAGGCATTGTTTCAGACCTGAAAGTAGCGCCTCAGCAGACGGTTAAAGTCCAATTACCTTTTGACACAAAGAATATCTGCCCTTGCAAGGAGCTGCTGCTCAACGTCAGTTACAAGCTTAAAGCTGCCGAAACTCTCCTGCCTGCCGGAACCACCATTGCTTATGACCAACTAAGCATCCGCGATTACAAAGCACCGGAACTGAAACTGGAAAACCAACAGACTTCCAATGTTGCAGTTATCGTTCCTACTATTCAGGATAACGACAGAAATTATCTGATTGTTAACGGTGAGGACTTCACTCTCGAATTTAACAAGCATAACGGTTATCTCTGCCGCTATGACGTAAACGGAATGCAGCTAATGGAAGACGGCAGTCTCCTGACTCCTAACTTCTGGCGTGCACCAACCGACAATGATTACGGAGCAGGATTACAGAACAGATATGCAGCCTGGAAGAACCCGGTACTGAAACTAACTTCTCTGAAACATGCGATTGAAGACGAACAGGCCGTAGTTCGTGCCGAATATGATATGCAGTCAATAGGTGGAAAATTGTTCTTGACTTATACTATCAATAACTTGGGTGCAGTGAAGGTGAACCAGAAAATGGTAGCTGACAAGAGCAAGAAAGTTTCTGAAATGTTCCGTTTCGGTATGCAGTTCCGTATGCCTCTTGCATTTAACGAAATTGAGTATTACGGACGTGGCCCGGTAGAAAATTATTCGGACCGTAATCACGCCGCTATGCTCGGCAAATACCGCCAGACGGTAAAAGAACAATTCTATCCGTACATCCGTCCGCAGGAAACCGGCACAAAAACAGATATCCGCTGGTGGAGACTGTTAAATATCGGTGGTAACGGATTGCAATTCGTCTCAGACGCTCCGTTCTCTGCTTCCGCACTGAATTACACGATCGAATCTCTGGACGACGGCGCCGGCAAAGACCAGCGTCACTCACCGGAAGTAGAAAAAGCCAATTTCACTAATTTCTGTATTGATAAAGCACAAACAGGACTTGCATGTGTCAACAGTTGGGGAGCTATTCCATTGGAGAAATACAGACTTCCTTACCAAGATTATGAGTTAAGTTTTATTATGACTCCCGTCTATCATAAACTAAAGTAAAAAACATAGTTAAAAAACACGGTATCAGAGAACAAGAATACCGAATTTAAAGTACTTTTGCAGCCGGAAACTGATTCTATCAAATCAGTTTCCGGCCTTTTTTCCTTAAACCATCCCTCTATACAAGAGAATAACACACGTGCAACAAAACGCATCAATTTAAAAACAGATAAATAAGAAGTATGAAAAGTAGAATTGTTTTATTTGCATTTTGCTTAGCCCTTCTGTCCAGTTGCGGCAATAAGGGCAATGACACGGGAAAAGTCCCAGAATATGCAGTACAGGAATTACAAAAATCAACTGCAAATCTAACGACAGCTTATCCGGCTACTATTAAAGGTAAACAAGACGTAGAAATTCGTCCGCAGGTTTCCGGTTTCATCACTAAATTATGTGTTGATGAAGGAGCTACCGTGCGCAAAGGACAAGTACTGTTCATTGTCGATCCTACTCAGTACGAAGCAGCCGTACGCACTGCCAAAGCAGCAGTTGCCACAGCCGAAGCGGCAGTGAGCACTCAACAAATGACGTATGACAACAAAAAAGAGCTGAACAAGAAACAAATCATCAGCGACTATGATCTGGCAATGGCAGAAAACTCTCTGGCACAAACCAAGGCACAACTGGCCCAAGCTAAGGCACAACTGACCACTGCTCAGCAGAATTTATCATTTACACAAGTCAAGAGTCCGTCAGACGGTGTAATCAACAATATTCCTTATCGTGTAGGAGCGCTTGTCAGCCCTTCTATCGCTACGCCCATGACTACCGTATCCGAGATCGATGAAGTGTATGTATACTTCTCCATGACAGAAAAAGAATTACTGGCTATGACTAAATCCGGAAGTACCATCAAAGAAGAAATCAGCAAAATACCAACTATCAAGCTGCAGCTGATTGATGGCTCCACATACGCCATGGAAGGTAAGGTAGACGCTATCACAGGCGTTATCGACCAGTCTACCGGTTCGGTAAGTATCCGTGCTATTTTCCCCAACAAGGAACATGTGTTGCGCAGTGGAGGTACTGCCAATGTTCTGATTCCTTACAACATGGAAAACGTTATCAGCATCCCGCAATCGGCAACAGTGGAAATCCAGGACAAGAAATTCGTTTATGTGTTACAACCGGACAACACGTTAAAATATACGGAAATCGGCATTTTCAACTTGGATAACGGAAAAGAATATCTGGTCACTTCCGGATTGAATGCAGGAGATAAAATCGTAATCGAAGGTGTACAAAACCTGAAAGACGGTCAGAAGATTCAACCGATCACCCCCGCACAAAAAGAAGCGAACTACCAACAACATTTGAAAGACCAACATGACGGTAACCTAGCCACAGCTTTCAATTAATAATCAGATAATCGTATGAAATTAGATAGATTTATTAACCGTCCGGTACTATCAACCGTTATTTCTATCCTGATAGTCATCTTGGGAGCTATCGGATTGGCAACACTGCCTATCACGCAGTATCCGGACATCGCACCTCCTACCGTATCGGTAAGAGCCACATATACGGGTGCGAGTGCATCGACCGTATTGAACTCCGTAATCGCTCCGTTGGAAGAACAGATCAATGGTGTAGAAAACATGATGTATATGACCTCCAACGCCTCTAACACTGGTGCCGGAGATATTTCCATTTACTTCAAACAGGGAACAGATCCGGATATGGCTGCCGTCAATGTGCAGAATCGTGTTTCCATGGCACAAGGACTACTGCCTGCCGAAGTAACCAAAGTCGGCGTGACAACACAGAAACGTCAGACTTCTATGCTGGTGGTATTTTCCCTTTATGACGAAAGCGATACATACACAGAAGCATTTATCGAGAACTACGCAAAAATCAACTTGATTCCGCAAGTTCAACGCGTACCGGGTGTAGGTGACGCCTCTGTAATGGGGCAGGACTACTCCATGCGTATCTGGTTGCGTCCGGACGTAATGGCGCAATACAAGTTGGTTCCGGGTGATGTGTCCGCAGCGCTGGCAGAACAGAACGTGGAAGCTGCTCCGGGACAATTCGGTGAACGCAGTAACCAGACTTTCCAATATACTATCCGTTACAAAGGTCGTCTGCAACAGCCGGAAGAGTTCGAGAATATCGTCATCAAGTCTTTGCCCGACGGTGAAGTGCTTCGCTTGAACGACATCGCCGAAATCCAGTTAGACCGCTTGGGATACAACTTTACCAACCGTGTAAACGGCCATAAAGCAGTAACCTGTATTGTTTATCAGATGGCAGGGACAAACGCGACACAAACCATCAGTGACATTCAAGCATTACTGGATGAAGCCTCCCAATCACTGCCGGCCGGTTTGAAGATAAACGTTTCCATGAATGCCAACGACTTCTTGTTCGCTTCAATTCATGAGGTATTGAAAACATTGATTGAGGCATTCATCCTGGTATTTATTGTAGTATATATCTTCTTGCAGGATTTACGTTCTACATTGATTCCTACTATTGCCATTCCGGTAGCTCTTATCGGTACATTCTTCATACTGTCTTTAGTGGGATTCAGTTTGAACTTGCTAACGTTATGTGCGCTTGTGCTCGCCATTGCGATTGTGGTCGATGACGCCATTGTGGTTGTCGAGGGTGTACATGCCAAGTTGGACCAGGGATACACTTCCGCCCGTCTGGCTTCTATCGACGCGATGAACGAGTTAGGTGGCGCTATCGTATCCATTACGCTAGTCATGATGGCCGTGTTTGTTCCGGTAAGCTTCATGGGTGGAACGGCAGGAACATTTTACCGCCAGTTTGGTATGACAATGGCTATTGCCATTGGTCTGTCCGCCTTGAATGCTTTGACATTAAGCCCCGCCTTGTGTGCTGTTCTTCTGAAACCGCATAAACAGGAAGGTTCCGAAGATATTCCTCCATTGAAGGAGCGTATGAAGACAGCCTATAAAACGGCTCATACAACAATGATCAACAGATACACCGAAGCTATCGGAAAGATGCTGCATCCGGGAATCACACTCACATTCACACTTGTTGCCATACTGGGTATGATCTTCGGCCTTTTCAACATCAATCCGATAATTACTGCCATCTTCATACTTCTTAGTATTTTGGCATTAATCGGAATGAGTACGAATAAATTCAAGAACAGATTCAACGATACCTATGAATCTATTTTGAAACGGTACAAGAAACGCGTATTGTTCTTCATTCAAAAGAAGTGGTTGTCTATGGGACTGGTCGTTGCTTCCATTGTCTTACTTATGTTCTTCATGAACACCACTCCGACAGGTATGGTACCTAATGAAGACACCGGTACATTGATGGGAGCTGTAACCTTGCCGCCGGGTACATCACAAGACCACTCGGAAGAAATCTTGGCACGTGTAGACAGTCTGATTGCCTCTGATCCTGCCGTAGCTTCACGCACATTGATTTCCGGTTTCAGTTTCATCGGTGGACAAGGTCCATCCTACGGTTCTTTCATCATCAAGTTGAAAGACTGGGACGACCGTTCGATGATACAGAACTCTGATGTTGTCGTAGGTTCCTTATATATGCGTGCACAAAAAATCATTAAAGAAGCACAGGTATTGTTCTTCGCTCCACCGATGATTCCGGGTTACTCGGCATCTACGGATATTGAAGTGAACATGCAGGACAAGACGGGTGGAGACCTGAACAAGTTCTTCGATGTGGTCAACGATTATACCGCTGCGCTGGAAGCCCGTCCTGAAATCAATTCGGCGAAGACAACATTCAACCCGAATTTCCCGCAATACATGATTGATATTGACGCGGCGGCTTGTAAGAAAGCAGGCATCAGCCCGAGTGACATCCTTACTACCATGCAAGGATATTATGGTGGTCTGTATGCATCCAACTTCAACCGTTTCGGTAAGATGTATCGTGTAATGATTCAGTCAGACCCGCTATCACGTAAAAACCTGGAATCCTTGAAAAATATCAAGGTTCGCAACAGTGCCGGCGAAATGGCTCCTATCTCACAATTCATCACTGTTGATAAAGTATATGGTCCGGATATCATCAGCCGTTTCAACCTTTACACTTCCATGAAAGTGATGGTGGCTCCTGCCAGCGGTTATACATCCGGTCAGGCATTGACTGCGTTGGCAGAAGTAGCCGGTCAAAATCTTCCGGCCGGTTATACTTACGAATTGGGTGGTATGGCACGTGAAGAGGCACAGAGTAGTGGAAGTGCTACCGGATTGATTTTCATCCTCTGCTTCGTATTCGTTTACCTGTTGCTGAGTGCACAGTACGAAAGTTATATACTTCCGTTGGCCGTGTTGCTGTCCGTTCCGTTCGGTCTGTTAGGCAGCTTCCTGTTTGTCAACGGAGTGAGCGCTATCGGTAATATCTCGATGTTAAAGATGATTCTCGGTACGATGTCCAACAATATCTATATGCAGATTGCGTTAATCATGTTGATGGGTCTGTTGGCGAAAAATGCAATTCTGATTGTAGAGTTCGCCCTCGATCGTCGTAAGATGGGCATGAGTATCACGTGGGCAGCCGTATTAGGTGCCGGTGCCCGTCTCCGTCCTATCTTAATGACATCATTGGCGATGGTAGTCGGATTACTTCCGTTGATGTTCGCCTTCGGAGTAGGTGCTCACGGTAACCGTACACTAGGTACTGCCTCTATCGGTGGTATGTTAATCGGTATGATTTGCCAGATTTTCATTGTTCCTGTACTGTTCGTAATCTTCCAGTACTTACAAGAGAAGGTGAAACCGATGGAATGGGAGGATATTGACAACACAGATGCCGTAACTGAGATTGAACAATACGCTAAATAATGAAATTCGATATGAAGAAACAGATTCTATATATGGTGTGTGCAACTGCTCTCCTGAGTAGCTGCCACATCTATAAGTCGTATGACAGACCCGAAGACATTACTACTTCCGGGCTGTATCGTGACCCGATTGCGGAGAATGATACACTGGTTTCGGATACAACCAACTTCGGCAATCTGCCGTGGAGAGAAGTCTTCACCGACCCGCAGTTACAGTCTCTCATCGAAGCGGGACTGAAACAAAACACTGACCTCTTGACCGCTGCCCAAAATGTAAAAGCAGCAGAAGCATCTCTGCTGTCGGCACGCCTGGCTTATGCTCCGTCCTTGGGACTGTCTCCGCAAGGAACAATCAGCAGCTTTGACAAGAATGCAGCTACCAAAACCTATTCATTGCCCGTCACTGCCAGCTGGCAAGTCGACTTATTCGGGCAGTTGCTGAACTCCAAACGGAATGCTCAGGTCACTTTAAAGCAGACGAAAGCTTACCGTCAGGCTGTACAAACGCAAGTTATCTCCAACATTGCCAATATGTATTATACACTAATGATGTTGGACCGTCAGTTGGAAATAACCAAGTCTACAGCCGAAATCCTGAAAAAGAATGCCGAAACAATGGAAGCGATGAAAGACGCTGCCATGTACAATATCAATTCAACCGGTGTAGAACAAAGCAAGGCTGCTTATGCCCAAGTGCTTGCCAGCATTCCGGACATCGAGCAGAGTATCCGTGAAACGGAAAATGCTCTGTCTACATTTTTGGGTGAAGCTCCGCACGCTATCAAACGCGGTACACTGGAAGCGCAAGTACTTCCGACAGAGCTTTCTGCCGGTGTACCTATCCAGTTATTATCCAACCGTCCGGACGTAAAAGCTGCAGAAATGGCTTTGGCTAGTTGCTACTATAATACAAACTCCGCACGTGCCGCTTTCTATCCGCAGATTACTCTTAGCGGTTCTGCCGGGTGGACAAACAGTGCCGGAAGTGCGATTATCAATCCGGGCAAGTTACTGGCTTCTGCAGTCGGTTCTCTGACACAACCTCTATTCTATCGGGGACAAAACATCGCTCGTCTGAAAACTGCAAAAGCACAAGAAGAATCAGCGAAACTATCCTTCCAGCAGGCACTATTGAATGCCGGAAGTGAGGTCAGCAATGCGCTAAGTTTATACCAAAAAACCAGCGAAAAGGTAGAATCTCGCCGGTTACAAGTAGAATCTGCTAAAAAAGCTTCGGAAGATACAAAAGAATTGTTTAACTTAGGGACTTCAACTTATCTGGAAGTACTGTCGGCACAGCAATCTTATCTGAGCGCGCAAATCTCACAGGTTTCCGATTGCTTCGATCAGATGCAGGCCGTAGTCAGCCTTTACCAGGCTCTAGGTGGTGGAAGAGAAGAATAACTTTAAACATATACTATTATGATTAGTCCGTTAGCTTACGTAGACCCCGAAGCAAAACTTGGCAAGAATGTAACTGTCCTGCCGTTTGCCTACATTGAAAAGAATGTGGAAATCGGAGATGACTGCGTCATCATGTCTTATGCCAGTATCCTGCAAGGTACTAAAATGGGAAAAGGAAACAAGATACATCAGAATGCTGTCCTGGGAGCGGAACCGCAAGATTTCCACTACACGGGAGAAGAAAGTAGCCTGATTATCGGTGACAACAACGATATCCGCGAAAATGTGGTAATCAGCCGTGCTACCTTTGGCGGCAATGCTACCAAGATCGGTAACGGAAATTACCTAATGGATAAAGTACACCTCTGCCATGACGTACAAATCAACAATAACTGTGTGGTAGGTATCGGTACGACTATTGCAGGAGAATGCACACTGGATGACTGCGTGATTCTAAGTGGAAATGTCACTCTGCACCAATACTGCCACATCGGTAGCTGGACACTTGTACAGAGTGGTTGCCGTATTTCTAAAGATGTACCTCCGTATGTAATTATGTCCGGAAACCCCGTTGCATACCATGGAGTGAACGCGGTGGTTCTTTCACAACATCACAATACATCCGAAAGGATCCTCCGTCACATCGCCAATGCATACAGACTGATTTATCAAGGTAATTTCAGTATTCAGGATGCTGTACAGAAGATTGTCGACCAGGTCCCGATGAGTGAAGAAATCGAGAATATCGTTAACTTCGTGAAGGCTTCGGAACGAGGAATCGTGAAATAAGCAAAGTTACTTTTCAATATTGAAAGGGTGACGCCTAATAAAAAAGCGTCACCCTTTCTGTTTATAGTAGGGCGACGCTCTGTGAGTTATTATTTCGTTTCCGTTTCATAATTATTCAAACTCCAACGTACCGAAGAAGTCGGGACGGTGGAAGTCCGGATTCTCTATTTTTATCGGATTCCATGAAAGGAAGTGGGGGGTCTGCAATTCGTCACCACACTTGTAAAAGTTAGCTTTTATCTCCTTCTCATCGAGTGATTCGATCTGATGCTTAAAGAATACAGCATAGGGAATAATCAAGGCAACTTCCCAATCAGTTTCTTCCACACGTTCTTCAAAAGGTGTATCACCCAGACTTGACCAGCGCTGCACAAGGTCAGTCACTTCCTTCGGAGCGTGTTCTCTACCGTTGCGGGCAGGACCGACACCTATCAGGATTGTTCCGATGCAGTTGCACTCTATATTATAATACACCCCGTCACCTGCCGGAATAGAAAAAAATTCCACACAGGAATCAGTCCATACAGAACCGTTGTCCGTTCCGTATCTGGCACGCACACTCGCTTCTTTAACTTTAAAATGTAACAAGATAGAGTTCTTCGTGTGAGCAATGCGAAAGTTTACTTTGGGTTTGTAGGGATATTCAGCCCAATTAACACATTGAACCGGTTGAAAATCTATCTTTTCTTCATCAAATAATCGGGGAAGCGAACAAGCCTCCACGTTAGCCGCACTAATTTTCTTTACTTTCATATTTCTATTGTTTGGATGATACAAATATAGTTACTTTCTTCTAATAAGGTTCACTGAAATGAAATAAAAACAACATATTTTGTATAAATGCTAATTATCAACTACTTAAACAATATTAAGAAAAAGATAATGTTTAACCCTCCCCTCTAACTGGAGACAAAGATAGAAAGTTCTATTAAGCGGTATTTAAGACAGGAATTTCCGGTATTCACTCCGAAGCCGGTTTTGTATGGCGATAATCATATTTTTCTATTCTCCACTGCTTTATACAGTTTTTCATAGGTGATAAAAGAACGTTTCTGTAATGCATCATATTCCTCTGCATGATTTTGTATTTTTATATAGATAAGAAGATGTAATATAAATATATCAGATTCAATCTGAACGGTGCTTCCCTGAACAGGTTACCGGCTTTTTAAACAAATACTTGTAACTTGACAAATGTGGTTAGAGTACATGTATTCATTCCTTTAAATACCAACTGCATCATACCATCTTAATTTATACGCTATTTATAGTCGGATTACAAAGAATTTCCCTACATTTGTTACGTTAATCTATGAGATCTCTCATTAATGTCCTGTCTACTAAAGAACTGCAATATTTCAAAGAACAATTTTTATATTAATAGGACAATAATGTGGTATTATAAGATATAGCTATATTATGAAGAACCTAAAAAGAATAATTTTTATACTACTTATCATCCTTCCTCTCCGTGTTTTTGCCGACTATGAGCATTTTAAACTTTGGGATATGTCGGATGGTCTATCCAATAATACAGTGAAATCTATCACCCAAGATCATTTGGGATTCATTTGGTTGGGAACATTCGACGGATTGTGCAAATTTGACGGAGTCGATTTTACCATCTTCAGACATGACTCCCAAGATAGTTTGTCTATCATCAATAACTATGTGGAAGTCGTAGCTTCGTTGGGAGATGAACTTTGGGTAGGAACCGAACGGGGATTGAATCTTTATTCTTATAAAGAGAATAATTTTCGTTTGTGCGAATGGATTCTTCCGACAGGTGAAAGACAAAAGATAACGGAAAGCATCAAAAATATCGTAGTGAATCAAGAGAGTGTCTTTATATTGACCTTTTCGCATCAACTATTGGTGCGTAAAGAAGGATGTGTCTTTGAACCGTGTGACTATAAAAAGAATATAGAATGGCTGTCTATTTCAGGCTATAAAGAGGGTTTATTGATCGGACATGCCACCGATGGTTTGTATGTCATTGATCCCGATGAAATGAGGATTCGGGCTCATTTCCCGTTTGACTCAAAGATACTGAGCGACTGTCTGTATTACAGTACAAATAAAGATATGATTTTTCTTGGTTTTGGTATAGGCTATCCAAGTCTCGCTTTTAGGATGAACAAAGAGAATAGCCTTGAAAAGTTGGAAGTCAGGATACCGTCAAGCGTAAAGACAATTGTCGATTATAAAGATGAAACATTATTTGGAACAGATGGAAACGGGCTGATGGTTTTTAATGAATCAGGATGTTCCGACATTTCTTCGGGGGAAAGTGATATGAGTAGTGATGCCATTTATTCATTGTTTGTAGATCGGAGACAGAATCTTTGGATTGGTACATACCGGGGAGGGCTGAATGCAAGTTCGGAACATTACGACTGGTTTCAGTCTTTCTGCATACAAAATAAAAAACTCTCGTATGATATGGTAACCGCTGTCGTTTCTCAAAAGGAACGGTTGTATGTGGGACTGGACGGCGGAGGACTGAATATTTATGATGTAAAAAATGACAAGCTACTGAAATATACAACGCATAATAGCGGCATTTCGGGAGACAATCTTTTGTCGTTATCAGTGGATGATGATTTCGCCTGGTTGGGAATATATGGCAAGGGACTCAGTCGCTATTCACTATCCGGTCACACTTTTAAGAATTATGTCTTGCCACCGGTTAAAGATAAAGAGAGTGCAAATAGAATATGGCAGATAAAGGACGATGGTGAGGGTAATATTTGGATTATAGCCGAAGACGTTTATTGTTTCAATAAAAAGAGCGAGACATTCACGGTAATCGACAATCTGAGTAACCTGAATGCTTTGAATATTATATTTGAAAACGATGTCATTTGGCTTTGTACGATGGGATATGGGCTTTATAAATTTGACCGGAAGACGACAGAACCTCTTGAACATTACTTTAAAGAATCAGAAAAAACGCCCATCCCCGGTAATATGGTACGGTATATGTTCATTGATTCCCGGAATCAAGTATGGTTCTCGATAGAATATGCCGGTTTATATAAATTAGACCAAAGTTCCGGGGAAGTCACTCCGTATGGAGTTGAAAGTGGCCTGACGGATACAAATGTAGTGGGGATGTTGGAAGACAAGTCCGGTTATTTATGGGTGAGTACATATAATGGCTTGTTCCGCTATAATCCTGTCAATGGAAAGTTTATTCGTTTTGGTAAGGAAGATAACTTGACTTCTACCCAATTCAATTATAACGCGTGTTTTCAAGAGGGTGATACAATGTATTTTGGAAGTACGGGAGGATTGTTCAGTTTCAAACCGGAAGATATTAAATATGACGGTGAACAGGTCAATCATGTGTATTTTACCAATCTTGAACTGTTGAATCATGAGAATAAAGTTGTGAGTCTCTATGGCATACAACCGGAGGATATACACTTGTCATATGATCAGAACTTCTTTACGATTCATTTCTCAACGCCGGAGTTGATTTCCCCTGACAAGGTACAATTCTCTTGTTATATGGAGAATTTTGAAAACGGCTGGTCTGAAATCTCCCATGCCCGACAGATATCCTATACTAATATTCCCCCCGGAGAATATTATTTTTATGTCAAGGCTTCCGACAATGAAGGGCAATGGACCGATAAGGCATCCTGCCTGAAGATTATTATCACACCCCCTTGGTGGAAAACCACTTGGGCATTGTCGCTTTGGGGCCTGCTAATCCTGGGACTTATCATTTTTATATTCTGGCTATACCGTCATGAATTGAATATAAAACATTTGGTACATTTGAATGAGATAGAGAAGAAAGCGGCTAAGAATATTAACGAAGCAAAGCTAAGCTTTTATACGAATATTACGCATGAACTGCGTACGCCTATTTTTTTGATAACCTCTCCTTTGGAGGAACTTCTAACGAGTAGGGAGGGCAGAGGGCCTGTTTCGGTTCCTAAATCTTTCCTGGTGAGTATGTACAGGAACGCTATGAAACTGAACAAGCTGATTAGCCGAATTATAGACTTCCGTAAACTGGAGTCCGGAAAGTTGAAACTCGAGCCGCAATCACTAAATCTGGTCACTTTCTGTAAAGACTTGACGGTGGATTATGAAGCTCTCTGCCAGCAGAAGAATATTATTTTTCATTTCTTGCCGTCACGGACAATTATTCGTGTCGAGTTTGATCCCGAAAAGATGGAGATTCTTTTGTCCAATCTCATTTCCAATGCTTTTAAATATACCCCGGAAGGAGGGAAAATCGTATTATCTATCGATGAAACGGACGAAAAAGTAACGCTAGTGGTTGAAGACAATGGCATCGGCATTCAAAAAGAATTTCAGGAAGTTATATTCGATCGCTTTTTCCAGATAGAAAATACCGAAATATTCTCTACGGGGGATGGTATCGGGCTTTCCTTTGTAAAGCACTTGGTCGAACTGCATGACGGAACGATACGCGTGGAAAGTGAACTGAACAAAGGGGCTAAATTTATAGTTGAGCTTCCCAAAAAAGAAAGAGTGGATGAACCTGTTTCTTCGGAAGAAGAAATCATTATTGTGCCGAAATCTGTAAAAGAGAATATGCTTGTCGTGACAGAGTCGGCCTCTTCCCCGGCAGCCCCCCACACCTTATTAATAATAGATGACGAGAGCGAGATACTCGATATGCTGGAGTGCTTCTTAAGCAGTGATTTTAAGATATTAAAGGCAAGTAATGGTATAGACGGACTTTCTTTGGTGCAAACCACATTACCCGATATCGTAATCTGCGATGTGATGATGCCTAAAATGAATGGGACGGATTTCTTGCAATTGATGAAAGGAGATAAAAAACTGGCCCATATTCCTGTCATTATGTTGACTGCCAAAACCTCGGAGGAGGACCAAATGGTGGCTTTTGATTGTGGCGCAGATGCTTATCTGACCAAACCGATTTCATTGAAATATCTCCGTAAACGGATCGATCAACTGTTGGCGCGTGTAGAATCGGCAGAGATGGTGAACTCATTGACGAAAACGGAAAAGAAATATTCCAAAGAAGAACAGAAGTTCCTGTTGAAGTGTCGGGAGATTATTGATAATAACCTGAATAATTCCAGTTTTGAGATAATGGCTTTTGCGGAACAAATGGGGATGAGTCATTCCACCTTGTACCGTAAAATAAAAGGGATGACCGGACTGACCGTTGTTGAATTTATAAATGAATACCGCCTGTTCAAAGCCGTCCAATATTTTAAGGAAGGCGAGACGAATATCGGTACTGTATGTTCCAAATGCGGATTCAATGATGTGAAACATTTCCGTGATCTTTTCAAACGTAAGATGAATATGACTCCCAAGCAATATGTGTTGAGTTTATAGCTGGATCAGATAATCTGATTCATTTATTCACCACGAATTGCCCCGAATCGCCCAATAGCCGAATTTCACCCTAAAAAAGCCGAATTACTTCCCTTTTAGGCAATGCATCCTGCTTAGTTTTGCGACAAAACGAGGGTGCAATGCCTTGAATAGTTAATTTTAAAATCAGTTTTATGGAAAAACATTTTTTCTTTATTTCGTTAAGGAAGACTTTATTCCTGACAGCGACATTTGTTTTATTAATAGGAAACACGCAACCTTCCTATGCAATGCTAGGAGTAGACGAGGAGTTGCAGGTTATGCAGAACGGCATAGTCAAGGGACGAATCGTCGACACAAACGGAGAAGCGGTGATTGGAGCCAATGTAAAGTTAAAAGGAAGCAATCAAGGAACTATTACTGATGTGGATGGAAACTTTTCTTTGGAAAATGTATCGGAAGATATCCTAATTGTATCTTATATTGGCTTTGAAGAGCAAGAAGTTGCCATTAAAGGGCGGAAGTATGTAAAAGTCATATTGAAAGAGAATTCGCAGCTTCTTGATGAAGTCGTTGTAGTGGGATATGGCGCACAGAAAAAGGTGAATCTGACTGGAGCAGTGGCGAGTCTTGATGTGAAACAACTAGAGAGTCGACCTATTACCAGTGCTTCGCAGAGCTTGGCAGGTAAGATAGCAGGTGTACATATTGCACAATCGTCCGGTATGGCAGGTGCAGACGGTGCGCAGATCACCATTCGCGGACTCGGTACGTTGAATAATACTTCTCCTCTTATCTTGATTGATGGGGTTATTTCTCCGAATATGGATGTAGTAAATCCAGCGGATATTGAAAGTATCTCTGTCTTGAAAGATGCTGCATCGGCTTCTATATACGGTTCGCAAGCTGCGAATGGTGTTGTATTGGTCAGTACAAAGAAAGGAAAAGCAGAAGGGAAGTCAACTTTTAATGTAAGTACAGGCCTTTCTTGGTCTAAGATGACTGACCAGAGTAAGCCGGACATGGTGACGGATCCAGAAACATTTATGCTCCTGATGAATGAGGCGCGAATCAACTCCGGATTAGAGTCAGCTTTTCCGGATGAAGTAATTGAAAGATACCGTACACCTAAATTCAGGGATGCGTGTTCTACCGATTGGTTTGATCAGATTTTTCGCACGGCTACTACCCAGGAATACAATATGAGTGCAAGCGGCGGAAATAATAAGACCAAATATTACTTTTCTTTAGGCTATATGGACCAGGGATCCATAGCATCCAGTGGTAACTATAAACGGATTACTGCCCGTCTGAACCTGGATACTTATGTACTTCCCAAATTAAAGATCGGAGCATCTATTGGTTATACTTACGGCGATCAGCGCACTCCGAACGGAAGTGTAGATGAGGTCTTTGCGCTTGACCTGATGCGTGCCAATCCTCTGAATCCGGCCTATAACTCAGACGGTACGATTGCGATGCCCGATAATACGACTTTGTCCTATACGGGACAGGTGCAAGGAGAGAATCCATTGACCAAGATGCTTTACAATGAGATTCATCAGAAAAACAATAACATTTACGGTAATGCTTTCTTGAGTTGGGACATTTTTCCTGAACTGAAAGTGTATGCATACTTCAATGCAAATGTGCAATTAAGAGATTATAGTGAGTGGAAGGGCTGTCCGGAGGTTAAAAATTGGCGATATGAGGAACTGCTTGCGGAAGGCGCCGATATGGAAGATGTGATTAGTGACGGTTATTATGGAAACGGAAGTTTGAAGATGTCGTCAGCCAGAGATTACCGGATTAACCCGTATGTTCAGATGGAATATTCCAAGTCAATTGGCCGGCATCATATGAGAGCCATGGTTGCTGCCAGCTATGAAGCGACCAATTACGACTATTTTGATACATCCAGAGGAAAGTACATCTCCAATTATGTGCATATTCTCGATTCAGGAGATCCTTCCACAGTGCAAAATAGCAGCAGTATGACACAATATGCCATTCTTTCCCAATTCGGACGTGTGAACTATGATTTTGCAGACAAGTATCTTTTCGAATTTAATCTGCGTCGTGACGGTTCTTCCAGATTCGGTTCCAATTTCAAGTATGGTATATTCCCTTCTTTCTCTGTGGGATGGGTGTTGACGCAGGAAAATTTCATGAAGAAGATTCCTACGATTAACTTTCTAAAACTGCGTGCTTCCTGGGGACAGCTCGGCAACCAGTATAGCAGCGATAATTTCCCTTATATTGCCAAGATCGGTTATGACGGTAATTATGTGTGGGGGAATGAGGTGGCAACAGGCGTTGTTCCGACTTCTTATGGTAACCCGGATATTCACTGGGAGACTACCAATGTGACGAATGTAGGTTTTAATCTTCATCTGTTCAATTCGGAGCTGGTGCTGGAAGGTGATTACTTTATGCGTAAGACAAAAGACATTTTATTCGATACGCCATTGCCGTACGAGACAGGATTCAAATCGGTGTTAACCAACCTGGCAGAAGTGCAAAACAGCGGTTTTGAATTATCGGCTACTTATCAGAAAAGATTGAAAGACTTCCATTTCTCCATTGGTGGTAATATGTCACATATTCAAAATAAGGTCAATGCCATAGACCCTGGAATGACCGGAGAGACCGACCGTCATATCAGTGGTAATAAAATTACGACTCGCAATAAACCGATGAATTCCTATTATATGTTGAAATGGACCGGCAAGATTTATCAGACTCAGGAAGAAGTGGATAACTCTCCCCATGTGAAAGGAGCAGGACCGGGTGACTTGGTATTTGAAGATATCAGCGGTCCTGAAGGAAAACCGGATGGAGTGATTGATGCCAATGACCGTCAGATATTGGGAACGGAATATCCGGCATGGACATTTGGCGCAAATTTATCATTTGGGTATAAAGGTATAAATATCAGTGCCGATTTTCAGGGGATTGCAGATGCTTATACCTATGGAACATGCGAATATTATACTCCGACATTCCAAGGTTCCAATTTTGGCCAATATTGGACGAAACGTTGGACTCCGGAACATCCGAGTGAGACAGTCCCGCGTTTGTGGGTTGAAAGCGGTCCTAATGTTGACTACGCCAACAGCTATTTCCTGATGGATAGAACTTATCTGCGTCTGAAGAATCTGGTTTTGAGCTATGACCTGCCGTTAAACATCATCCGTACGCTGAAGATGGAGAAAATGAGAGTATATGTTTCCGCTTCCAATTTATTCACCTGGACGAAGAAGGATTACCGGGGACTGGATCCGGAACGCTCCAACGGTGCAGGTGAACGAGGTGGTATTCCGCAAGCGATGACAGTGAAAATGGGTATTGATTTAACTTTCTAATAACTGAAACAGTATGAAAAAAATATATGTATTGCTTTTATCCGCTTTCTCGTTTATTATGTTGAGTGGGTGTAATGATTGGATTGAACTGGAACCGAAAGATACGGTGGCTAATGAGAATTTCTTTAAAACAAAAGATGATTTTGACCAGGCTGTGACAGGTTTATATTCCATGCTTCGCCCGCTGGATGATGAAGCCAAAGACGGAGCGTATTTTGGGAATCTGTATTGGGAAGTTTGTGCAGACGTATGCATGTATAAGAATAGTTGGACGCAGCCCTGGTTTGATATATCACGGGGTGAATTGAAATCCGTGACCGACAATGTCGCATCTTTATATCAGAAGGTGTATGCGGCTATTTCCTGGTCGAATACGATCATTGAACAGATAGAGGCCAAGCAATCGGAGTTTCCTGAGGACTTTGTGAATTATGTAAAAGGACAGGCGCATTTTGTGAGGGCTATATGTTACATCCGTCTGACAAGTCTTTGGGGGCCGGTTCCAATGATCGATCGTCTTTATCTTCCTTCCGAATCAAAGTTGCCGAGAAGCTCGGTTGATGATATAACGAACCAGCTGATTATCCCAGATCTTAAAATAGCTGTCAGCTGCCTGGAGATGACTCCTTATAATAACAAATGGGGACTTGCCACCAAACAAGCAGCTATGGGGATGAGAGTACGTGCTTATTTGTATAACAAGGATTATGAAAATACGGTGGAAGCTGCAAAGGAATTGATGGAACTTGATAAAACCTTAGAAAATTCCATGTTCTTGGACGATTATAAAAGCATATTCGCCAACTCGAATGAAAATAACCCAGAAATATTGTTCAGCCTGAAGTATGTAGCTAACGGAACCAAACAGGGAAGTACGTTCAATACTCCTTTTGGAAGCAAAATCCCCGGACTGCCGACAGGAAGCATGAATGGTTCATGGGCAACTGTATCTATCTTGCCGGAGTTTATTGATTCTTATCCATTGACTGACGGCAAGACGGTGGCTGAAGGATCTATGGTATATGATTCTCAGAATAAGTGGGCCAACCGTGGTCCCCGATTCGAAAGTACGTTTTATATTGGTGGTTATTCCGTCGTGAACGGTATGCCTTTCACCTCTGAGTATGTGTGCGGCATTGATGCACAGTGTGCGATAGATTATCCGTTAAATATCAACAAAGGATATATGAACGAAGATAAAAAGACAGAATGGTTGCAGGAAGACGAGTCCGATTTCATTATTCTGCGCTATACCGATGTGCTGTTGATGTATGCCGAAGCGAAAACGATGCTCGGGGATATAGACCAGTCTGTATTTGATATATTGGACGCAGTGAGAGACCGTGCCGGAATAGCACATGTGGCTCATACAACAGACCCGAAGGCTATGATGAAAATCATCCAGGATGAACGGAAATGGGAATTTGCTTTTGAAGGGTTGAGATACTTTGACATTCGTCGCTGGGGGATAGCTGCCGATGTGATTAATTCGATCACTTCCGACGAACTGTATAATTTCGGTTCGCACAAAGTCTTTGTTGCACCTGCCAACTATCTATGGCCTTTGCCGCAGGAAGCTACTGATGCCAATCCTAATCTGCTCCCCAATAATGAGGGATATTAATTTGAAACAAGAAGTAAACCAGTAAATAATAAGTAAATAATGAAACATATTATACATATCATCGTTTTGGCTGTTATTACAGTTGTATATATAAGCTGTGAAAAGGAAGATTATGCCCTTCAGCGTTTGAGTGCTCCTGCACAATTGACTGCTAGTCGCGGTGATACCTCAGTTTTCCTAAAATGGACGAAAGTGGAAGATGCTTCTTTTTATACATTGGTCAGAGGATTAAAAGTGATTGCAGATAGTTTGACGGTTGAATCTTATGAAGACGACTCTGCTCCTGATACATTGACTGAATATCGCATTTATGCTGTGGACAACCAAGGATGGCGTTCGGCTACTTACGCGGTGGATTCGGGTTATTTGGGAATCCCTGATGGCATTGAACCTCGTGTTCCTGCCAAGTTAGAAGCATCCGATACTAATATTGAAGGCTGTTTATTATCCTGGAGTGCAGGACGTTTTGCCACTTCGTATAAAGTGTATAAAAATGGCACGTTTTATAAAGAGGTGACAAACAAGAAGTTCCTGGATTATGCAGCTTCGGTGACGGGTGCTGAATATACTGTATATTCGGTCAACCACAATGGTATGTCGAAAGGTATTTCCGTGACCGGCAAAAAGGCTTATCAGTGTCTCGACGATTATGAAACCTACGAGATCGGAAGTGTGATTGAACCTTGGACATTTATTCAAGACCGTATCGGATATTATACAGAGGGGAATCCGCTTGTAACCAATGAAAGGCCTTTCAACGGAACTAAATCATTAAGCATTAAAAAAGGAAAAATAGAGTTGATGTTCGACTGGGGCGGAGTGTGGAATGACGGTTATTATACCATAAGTTTCATGACTTATAAGGCATCCGGCCCATTCAAACTTTATTCAGATTTTGGTATTGATGATACAGTTCAGGGTACAGGCGAATGGGTGCAATATAACTATCAGACCGGTCTGCTGAAAGCCGGAGATAAATTCAAGATGGTGATAGATTCAAGAGAGGATGACGATATTCTCTATGTGGACAATTTGTCGATAGAATACGCAAAAGAATAGTTCTATTTTGATGATACAGACATGAGAATATTATATCATTATTTCTTATTGACCGTTTTCCTTCTATTCAATGTACCGGATGTTGGTGCATCGAGACAACTCTTTGCCATACATCCGGTCATCTACCCTTATCCGGTTGAGCCGATGGAATATCCTGAATATTCCCGGCGTCCTTATCCGGCTCTTTCCTGGAGTGATTTCGATCATCGGACTCAATTCGTAGCCGGGCGGAATGTTCCGTCAAACGAAACTGAACTGGCTGATGTTCCGGGGTTGGTATATCGTCCTGGTGCTTCATTCTTAAAGAATCAGGAGTTTACGGGAAAGTTGCAATATATAGGAAAGCATGGAATGTATCTTCACAACATAGGTGGGTATGGACCGGGAAGTCCTTTTTATGGAAGTTTTGGTGAATATATCGTGCCGGAGTGGCAAACAGAGCAAATCAGAAAGCACCTGGGACACCGGTTTACCGGATTTGATGTAGGAGAACAGGATGGCCGGTTTAACTTTACCTATAAACAGATAATGGAACCGTACATTCCGGATCGCAGAAGGCAGTATCTTGCTTCCCAGCCTTATTTTGACCGTGTCGCTGCAGATTTGGGAAACTGGTGCAGTTCGTTGAGTGTACTGTGGTACTGGCATTACATTCTAAAAGAAGGATATACGATTCTTGCAGGGGCGGAAACACAGAATAAGATTACCAACGGACAGGTGCAATATATGCATCTGCGCGGAGCGGGAAAGCAGTACGGTATCTTGTGGTTCGGTGATGTATCGGTGTTTGATACATGGGGATATAAGAATTACTCCCGAGACGAGAAATACGAGCGTGTGAATAAAGGAGGAAGTTTATCGTTGTTTAAACGCTCTTATTATACACAGTATATGTATAATGCAACGATACTCAGCATGGAGTCGGGATGGTGCGAAGGTCATTTTGCCACTAACAAGGGAGAATTGACTCCTATTGGTAAAATGCATACCGATTGTGCGAACTTTGTAGAGAAGTACGGACAGCCGGGCTGTATGGTTACACAAATCGCTTTACTCAATGATTTCTATTCCGGTTGGATGCCGGCAGACCATATCGCAGGCCGATTTCAGGTTTGGAACGGGATGGATTATGAAGCAGGTGACTTTCTTACGGATGCAATGATAAGTTTATTTTTCCCGAATTATGAACGGAGTGGCTTTTTTCATGATGAAACGGGAGCAATGTGTGCGACTCCTTATGGGGAGAATGCCGATGTTTTACACAGTGATGCACGTGTGGAAGTGATGAAACAGTATCCTGTCATGGTGGCTGCCGGAAACCTTTTCAGTGGTGGAATGGAGTTGGCGGATAAAGTGAAAGAGTATGTTCACAAGGGCGGTACTTTTATAGTTACGGCAGAAAATGCCGCACGTATTTGGCCGGAATGGAAAATCGGTAAAAGTAGAACCGTTCCGGCTGGAGGAATAGTCAGGATAGGAGAAAATGAACTTGTAGAACGGGGGAACTTTGAACTTTATCGGGCTTCTTTGCCCGATGAGGCTCATGTTCTGGCAATGATTGGCGGAGAGCCGGTAGCCGTTAACATTCCCGTTGGGAAGGGGCAAATTATACTTTCGCTTACAGCTTATGGCCTGAATGCTGCTCCCTTGGAATACAACAAGCCACCTACATGGATGCAAGGTGGTTTCAACACTTTTCTAGGCAGGCCATATAGTTTACTGAATCACTTCCGGTCGATAGTGGATGCAGTATTTAAATCTGTACAATTGTTTGAAGTGGGCGAGGGTCTTGGAGTGATAGTGAATTATCTGGAAGAAGGCAAATATCGGCTGGCGATTTATAACAATACACTGGAGAGCCTGCCTTTTTCAATACGGTCGAAGATTGGAAGGATAAAATCAATAGATGAACTTTCGACAGGAGACAAACTGTTTCAGGCTCAAGGATATTGGCCGAATGGGATACGGGGAGATATGAATGGAAAAGATAATGATTCGTATATTTTTGGAGGGGATATACGTTTGTTCGACGTATCCGTTGATGAAGAGAGAGTAGAATTGGCAGAGAAGATACAGCAGGCGAAACCTGTGAGTCACCGGCTGTTGGTATTTGACGATATCTTGTTCACCAAAGAAACAATCAGATATATGCCTACCTTTTTCGATTATTTTAGCGGAATATCCGTTGAGGGCGATAAGTTGTTACAGGCAGACAGCTACGCTTTGAAAGAACAGAATAAGTGGTTCTGCTTGCAGAAATTACAGATTACTGCGGATTTGCGGAAAGGATTTGCTTCAGGACGCTGGACGTTCGACAGTAGTCTGCCACAGTATAAGCAAACCTTGATTGAGCTGAAGGAAATAGCAGATAAACTCTCGCTTCTTTATGGAGAAGATGTACTGTTTATACCGTCAACGCCGATAGGTTTTTCCATTCCCTCTGAATTAGCAGATTTAAATTTTCAACTAGTGAAAAGTCCAGGACAAGGTATGCTCAAGTCAGCTGGCGATGGTTATGAATTGCTTGATACACCGAGTTTGGATTGGGAAACAGTTTATGGACTTCTGAAAAATAAGTTACCTGCCGCACAGCATATATCCGGTGGACAGCAATCGTCTCAACAGCATGTATTGCCCGATAATAGAAATCATATTCTGGCGTTGGACAGATACTCCAAAGGGATTCTTAAAGATATAGATGAAATTGATTGCTTCTATAACGCATTCGGCGGAGTCTGTGTGAGCGCGGAATACTTGGCAAATTATTCATTAGACGCACTTCGTGAAGAGAAGAAGTTACTTGATGAGCGTGGTATATCTATGGTGGTTAGTTTCATAGAAGAGATAAACCATTTCCCGGGCTTGACTTTATGTGATGCCGTTCCCGAATATTATGAGAAAAGCATGGATTATTATAAGAGGATACTGGATAAAATGGGGGAATTACAAATAGGTGTGGCATTATTTACGACGCATGGTCGGGTTGAGAGTGACAAGTATCCTGCGCAAAAGGTATATGTTGGGATGAAAAAGACCTTTCGCTATTTGTCGGAATATGGTGAGAAAAGGGGAGTTCGGTTACTGCTGACTAACACACGGTTCAGGATTGCAGATACAGTAGATAAACAGATAAAAATGATACGCGAGATAGGAGAAAGTAATATCGGGATAGCTTTGAATCTCAACCATCTTTCGGAAAGTGAGTCCGGCTTGTATGTACGGAAATTCCGTAAACAGTTGAGGGAACGATTGGGTGCAGTGATTCTGGGAGGTCCTGTTTCCTATAAACATTCGGAATACTTACCTGTCCCAAATAGTGACAAGTCGGTTCGGGTAGCGAATGATTTGGAGGGGGTATTGTTAATTGATAAGGTTTACCCTCTTGATAGAGAGCGTGTGTATAAGGACTGCCAATATATGGGTTGGATAAAGGAATGAGATAACATCTGTATTTATAATCGGATTTGGATAGAATATTATAATAAGAATTGGATATGAAACAAGAGAAATTAATTCTTCTTTTTTTGCTGTGTTTATTAAGTGATACCCTGTGTGCTAAAGTTCAGACAGACGAACTATGCCGGCAGAGTATCAATTTCAACCGGAATTGGAAGTATATGCAAGGTGATTACACAGGCGCTGAACGGACGGACTATGATGATAGTAGTTGGGAAACAATTGGAATACCTCATTCCTTCAGTATTCCTTATTTTATGTCGAAAGACTTTTATACAGGCTATGGCTGGTACAGGAAGTCTTTTGAATTAACTGCGAAAGATTTGAAACAACAGCTTTTCGTGGAGTTTGACGGAGTATTTCAGGAAGCGGAAGTCTTTGTTAACGGAAAGAAGGCAGGTACACATACCGGTGGTTATACAGGTTTCTATTTTGACATATCTTCAGCAGTCCGCATGGGAAATAATGTGATTGCCGTACGCGTAAATAATATTTGGAAAGCCAATGTAGCGCCCAGGGCGGGTGAACATGTGTTTAGCGGAGGTATATATCGTAATGTCCGGCTGGTGAGAAAGTCGCCTGTACATATTGACTGGTACGGTATATTTGCGACGACACCGGATTTGGCAGCGCATCAAGGCAAATCCTCGGTAGTCAGGGTTCGCACGGATATCTGTAACAAAACGAATAAAACGATGGAATTCAAACTCTTGACGGAAGTAAAAGATGCCGAAGGCCGAATACTTGTTTCTGTGGAGAATGAGGAGAAAGTGGAAGCTAATTCTATGAAGAAGCTTGAACAAATCACTGAAGCGGTCAATCATCCTACCTTATGGCATCCTCGCCATCCTTATCTGTATAAAGTAGTCAGTTCAGTCTATCAGGGGCAAATGTTGATAGACCGAGTAGAAACACCTTTCGGATTTCGTTGGTTTGAGTGGACTGCCGACAAAGGTTTTTTCCTGAACGGAGAACACTTGTTTTTCAAAGGAGTAAATGTACATCAGGATCAGGCAGGCTGGGGAGATGCCGTGACGGAAGCAGCCATGCGGCGAGATATCCTGTTGATGAAAGAGGCTGGCTTTGATCTCATTCGTGGTTCGCATTATCCTCATGCGCCTGCTTTTTCGCAAGCTTGCGATGAGGAAGGTATGTTATTCTGGTCGGAAGCGCCTTTTTGGGGAATCGGAGGTTTCAGACCAGATGGTTACTGGGACTCAAGTGCTTATCCGGTGGACAAGAAAGATGCACAAGCATTCGAAGCAAGCGCTTTGCAGCAGTTGGAGGAGATGATACGTATTCATCGTAATCATCCTTCTATCGTGGCGTGGAGCATGTGTAACGAAGCCTTTTTTTCTGCACCGGAGGCGATGAAAGGGGTACGTCGCCTATTAAAGAGAATGGTTGATTTGACTCATCAGCTCGATCCGTCACGTCCCGCAGCCATTGGAGGAGCGCAACGTCCGTTAGGGGATGAGAGAATAGATAAGATAGGTGATATCGGAGGATACAACGGAGATGGAGCAACGCAACCGGATTTTCAGAATCCGGGTATTCCGAATGTGGTATCCGAATATGGCAGTGTGACTGCCGAACGTCCGGGGGAATATAATCCTGGATGGGGCGATTTGCAAATGAACGATGGGTGGAAAGGAACTCCATGGCGCAGCGGGCAAGCGATATGGTGTGGCTTTGATCATGGAAGTATTGCCGGCAGTCAATTGGGAAAGATGGGAATTGTAGACTATTTCCGTATTCCCAAACGCTCCTGGTATTGGTATCGAAACGAATATACCCGGGTGGCACCACCGGAATGGGCGGGAGAAGGCGTTCCTGCGCAACTGCGATTAGAAGCATCTCGCACTGATAATATCCTTACTGACGGCACGGACGATGTGCAATTAATGGTTACGGTCCTGAATGCAGCGGGAAAACCTGTTAGTAATTCCCCTGCAGTAGAACTGAGATTAGTTTCCGGTCCGGGGGAATTTCCAACGGGAAATATGATTCGTTTTGAACCGGACAGTGATATCCGTATCATGGACGGGAAAGCGGCTATTGCTTTTCGCTCCTATTATGCGGGAACCTCTGTACTCGAAGCCACCTCTCCGGGACTGAAACCGGCACGTATAGAGATTGTTTTTCAGGGAAATGAGGCTTATAAAAAAGGGCTGACTCCTGAAGTGAAAGAGCGTTCTTATGTACGTTTTGTAAGAGAGAAGAAGGAGAAAGCGGTACAGGAGTTCGGTCGGAACAATCCTACTTTTTCCAGTAGCCATCACGAAAATCAAGTAGCGGGATTTGCTGCGGACGGTAATTTGCAAACCTATTGGCAGGCATCCAAAGATGATCCCGCTCCTTTTTGGATATTGGATACGGAGAAGGAGCTTGAATTGAAGAATATTCAGGTTCGATTTCCGAAGGAAAGCATCTATCGCTATGTCCTTGAAGTGTCGGGAGATAAAGTACATTGGACAGTCGTGTCAGACAAACAGGCTAATAGGAGAAAAGAGTCGCATATTGCTGTGGATTTTCCTGATGCCGGGGTTCGTGCACGCTTTGTACGTATCCGGTTTGTGAAGAAGTCACCGGCAGTTATTGCAGAGGTTACAGTAAGGGGAATTGTATGCGAATAAAATAAAATTGTTATAGTAATCGTTATATAGCTTATGTTATTGAGAAGAAATTTTATCAAGAGTATTTGTGTGCTTTTGCTTTTTGCCGGGCCGGTTGCGGGTGTTGAACAAAAGACAGAAACCGTTCCCATGCGACTATGGTATGACCGTCCCGCAACGAACTGGATGACCTCTGCCTTGCCTATTGGTAATGGAGAATTGGGAGCTTTGTTCTTTGGTGGTGTAGAGTCCGAGCAGATACTCTTTAACGAAAAGACTTTGTGGACAGGAAGTACTACCACCCGTGGGGCTTATCAGAAATTTGGTGATGTATGGATTCATTTTGATGGGCAGGAAGATGCCCGGGAATATCGTCGCGAACTTTCTTTGGATGAAGCTATAGGCAAAGTGAGTTATACGTCGGCTGGAACGCATTATTTACGGGAGTATTTCGCCAGTCGTCCCGATGAGGTAATTGTGCTCAGACTAAGTACACCGAAAGCCGGGAAGAAACTTAATTTTTCCGTCAGCCTTGCCGACGGACGTCCGGGCACCCGGCAAGAAATCACCAAAGATGGTATCCTGTTCCGTAGAAAACTGGATTTATTATCTTATGAAGCTCAATTAAAGGTCATTAATGAAGGTGGCACATTGGTGGCGGATAGCAATAAACTATGTGTGAATGCAGCCAATTCCGTCCTTATTCTATTGACAGCAGCGACCAATTATGATTTATCTTCTGCTACCTATGTGGGAGAAACTTCCGGACAACTGCATAAGCGCCTAACAGACCGGCTCGCACGGGCATCTGCAAAAGGTTATGATCAGCTGAAATCCACTCACCTGAATGATTATCAATCTCTTTTCAACCGCGTCCGGTTTGATTTGAGGACAGCAGCAAAGACAGGGGGAAAAATAGGAATGAAAACAGAAATCCCCTCTGTTCCCACGAATGAACTGGTACGCCTGCATAAAGAAGCTCTTTATTTGGATATGTTGTATTTTCAATATGGACGATACCTGATGATCGCTTCGTCTCGTGGAATGAATTTGCCGAATAATCTACAAGGGATATGGAATGGAGATAATGCTCCGCCCTGGGAATGTGATATTCATAGCAACATCAATATACAGATGAATTATTGGCCTGCTGAGGTCTGTAATCTTTCCGAATGTCACGAACCTTTCATCCGGTATATTGCCACTGAAGCTCTTCGCCCGGGTGGTAGCTGGCAACAATTAGCACGAAGTGAAGGACTCAGAGGATGGACTGTAAACACACAAAACAATATATTCGGCTACACGGATTGGAATATCAACCGTCCTGCGAATGCGTGGTACTGCATGCATCTGTGGAAGCATTATGCTTACACACAAGATATCAACTATCTGCGTTCTGTGGCCTATCCGGTCATGCGCAGTACCTGTGAATATTGGTTTGACAGGCTTCAATTAACGGCTGACGGCGTACTGCTTGCTCCGGCAGAGTGGTCGCCTGAACATGGACCTTGGGAAGATGGAGTGGCATATGCCCAACAACTGGTTTGGCAACTTTTCAGCGAAACCATGCAGGCTGTACGTGTCCTGCGAGGAGCAGGCATTCCGTTGGATGCAGATTTTGTAAGGAAGCTGTCGGAGAAGTTGAAACGCTTGGACAATGGTGTCACACTAGGTGCCTGGGGGCAAATACGTGAGTGGCGGGAAGATAGTCAGAAACTTGATACCTTGGGAAATCCCCATCGGCATCTCTCCCAATTGATAGCTCTTTATCCGGGTAATCAGATATCTTACTATAAAGACGCAAAATATGCAGATGCGGCAAAAAGAACGTTAGAATCACGTGGAGACTTGGGGACGGGGTGGAGCCGTGCCTGGAAAATCGCTGCCTGGGCACGCTTGCAGGATGGCGAACATGCTTACCGTTTGCTAAAATCTGCTCTTGACTTTTCTACACTTACAGTTATTAGCATGGATAACGACCAAGGCGGAGTTTATGAAAATCTTTTTGATTCGCATCCACCTTTCCAAATCGACGGTAATTTCGGAGCTACGACAGGCATTGCCGAAATGTTACTGCAGAGTCATCAGGGATTTATCCACCTGTTGCCTGCCTTACCTTCTGTTTGGGCAAATGGCAGTGTGACGGGATTACGTGCGGAAGGAGACTTTACCTTTACAATGGAATGGAATGCCGGACGGCTAACACAATGTGCCGTTACTTCCGGTCATGGTGGAGAATGTCGGATATATTGCCCTGCTGCCCGTTGGTTGAAAGTCAAAAATAGCAAGGGAGAAAAAATTACGGTTTCTTCTATTGATAAAGATGTAATCTCCTTTTCTACTGTAAAAGGGGAGACTTATAACTTTTCCATATTGAAATAATAGTCTCTGCTACCCTCTTTGTTTCACCAGGCTTTGGAACAAAGAGGGTAGCAGAGACTATTTTCGTTTGTAGTAAACTACAACATAGGTTGTAATTGCTTTCTTTGTATCCAAATTGGGCAAGTTAAAATTCAACTCAAATTTAAAAAAATTTGCTCTTGATTCACCTCCATGATTAGTTTTTATGATTAATTATCATGGTTGTTTTTTAGGGTTAAAATTACTCTTTTCTCAAATAGAATACTGATATCCAGTGTCCTTCATAAAACTTCTGACTAATTTTGCCTCTTTCGAATAAAAACAATATATTTGCCAGTAGTAATACCTTAAAAAACGAATTAGTGAGAAAAGTAATCCTTTTATTTCTGCTTTTTTTAAGCGTAGACACCGTCCGTACACAAGGACAGAACATCACTTTCAGCCATTTGACCACTGATGATGGACTTTCTCAGTTTTCTGTCAACAGCATGTATATTGATGAACAGGGAATTATATGGATCGGTACGCGCGAGGGACTAAACCGGTATAACGGTAATGATATCAAGAGTTTCAAACTTAAAAAGAACGACCCGAACAGTCTGTTCAGTAATACCGTACTACGCATCACCGGAAATAGAAATGGTAAAGTGTACCTGCTCTGTACCGATGGTGTGGCGGAATTCGATCTGGCGACTCAAAGGTTTAAAACATTGTTGCAGGGGAATGTAGACGCTATTTATTTTAATGAGAAGTTATATATCGGAAAGAGGGAGGAAGTCTTTGTATACAATGAAAGTACGGGCAACTTCGACCTTTTCTATCATCTCGCAGGCAAAAACATCACTCTATCCTGCCTGCACCTGGATAAAAACAAAAATCTGTGGATGGGAACTACCAGCAATGGTATATACTGCCTGTCGGAAGATAAAAGCCTTTCCCGGCCTGTCACAAAAGGCAATATAACCAGTATCTATGAGGATTCTTCCAACGAACTGTGGATAGGGAGTTGGGAAGAAGGACTTTACCGTGTAAAAACAGACGGCAACATTGAAAATCTTCGCCATAATCCGATGAATACGAACAGTCTATGCTCCAATTTTGTCAGAAGTTGCTGCGAAGATAACTCCGGGGATTTATGGATAGGAACATTCAACGGACTGAACCGATATGACAGAGAAACAGGTAAGTTTCACCTTTACACCGCCAATGGAAACAGTCCCGACGGGCTTACCCATTCTTCTATCTGGTGCATCGTAAAAGACGGGCAGGGAACAATCTGGCTGGGAACTTACTTCGGCGGAGTGAATTACTTCAATCCTGAATATGAAATCTATACCCGCTATAAAGTGGGAGACACGGAGAAAGCAGGTTTGAGCAGCCCGATTGTAGGCAGAATGACGGAGGACAAGGACGGTAATTTATGGATTTGTACCGAAGGCGGTGGTGTAAACGTATACGACCGGATCAATAATACATACCGTTGGTATCGCCATGAGGAAGGGAGAAACAGTATTTCGCACAATAATGTAAAAGCCATCTATTACGACCGTGCTAACGAGATCATGTGGATAGGTACCCATTTGGGAGGATTAAACAAGCTCGACCTGCGTACTAACCGTTTTACAGTCTACCGGATGAAGGCGGGAGATCCGACCTCGTTACCCTCGGATATTGTTCGCGACATTATACCGTATAAGGATAAGCTGGTAGTTGCCACACAGAAAGGTGTCTGCCTGTTCAGTCCGGCAACAGGTAGTTGTGAGCAGCTTTTTCAAGAAACAAAAGAAGGAAGAGGAATTGGCATGGTGGCCAGCCTTTGTATAGACAATGACGGTACCCTATGGGTTGCCGCCACCGGAGAGGGTGTTTACTCTTATCGGTTCGACACTGGCAAGCTGACCAATTATCCGCATAACCCTGCCAATCCGAACAGTCTCAGCAACAACAACATTAACAACATCATGCAGGATAGTAACGGCAACCTGTGGTTCTCCACTTCCGGCAGCGGGCTTGACCGTTACCGCAAGGAAAGCGATGATTTCGAGAACTTTGATATGCAGAAAGACGGTTTATCCAGTGACTGCATTTACGAGGTATTCGAATCATCGATACAAAAAGGACATCTGTTGTTGATTACTAACCAGGGATTTTCAGAATTTGACTATCCGAACCAGAAGTTCTATAATTATGGCACGGAAAACGGATTCCCGTTGACCGCCGTCAATGAGAATGCGCTGTTTGTGACACACGACGGAGAAGTGTTTTTGGGTGGTATCCAGGGAATGATTTCTTTCTGGGAGAAGAAACTGCATTTTTCTCCCAAATCTTACAACATACTTCTTTCCCGTTTGCTGGTCAACGGTAAGGAAGTAACCCCTGGAGATGAAACTGGGATTCTGGAACAGTCAATCTGCCATACACCGGAGATTAAATTGAGGGCGAACCAATCAATGTTCAGCATTGAGTACGCCACTTCCAACTTCATCCCCGCCAACAGGGACGAAATTCTTTATCGCCTGGAAGGCTTCTCCGACGAATGGAATCATACGTATCGCAAACAGACGCTTATCACTTATACGAATCTGAATCCGGGCAAGTACACACTTGTCATCAAATCACAGCGGGACGGGATCAAAGAAGCCAAACTGCTGATTATCGTCCTTCCGTCCTGGTATGAGACATGGTGGGCTTATCTGATTTATACCATCGTCACTATCAGCCTGTTGTGGTATCTTATCCAGAACTATAATTCAAGAATCAAACTCCGCGAGTCATTGAAGTACGAAAAGAAGCATATCGAAGACCTGGAAGCACTGAACCAGTCGAAACTCCGCTTCTTTACGAATATCTCGCACGAGTTCCGTACGCCGTTGACACTAATCGTCGGACAGGTGGAGACGTTGTTGCAGGTACAGACGTTCACACCCAATATATATAATAAGGTATTGGGAATCTACAAGAACAGTCTCCAGTTGCGGGAACTGATTACCGAGTTACTCGATTTCCGGAAGCAGGAACAGGGACACATGAAAATCAAAGTGAGCCGGCACAACCTGGTGAATTTCCTGTATGAGAATTATCTGCTCTTTCTCGAATACGCCAGCAGCAAGCAAATCAACTTCAAGTTCAATAAACAGAAAGACGATATTGAAGTGTGGTATGACCAAAAGCAGATGCAGAAAGTAATCAATAACCTGTTATCGAATGCATTAAAGCATACTAAAGCTGAGGATACTATCTCTATCAATGTATCGCAGGAGGAAGACTATGCCATAATCGAAATAAAAGACACCGGCTCGGGCATTGCCGCCGCGGAGATTGATAAGATATTCGACCGCTTCTACCAGACCGAGCACCTCAACTCGTTGAATACCGGAGCCGGTACAGGTATCGGGCTGGCACTGACGAAAGGTATCATTGAGCTTCACCAAGGCACCATCCGCGTAGAAAGTGAACCGGGCAAAGGAAGCAGCTTCATTATCACCCTCAAACTGGACAAAAAGCACTTCACGGAGGAACAGATAGCACAAGAAAGCACAGAATCAACGATCCGGCAAACGGAAACGATTGTTCCTTCAGTGGAGATAATACCTGATTCGGAATGGAAAGAGGAAGAAAATAAACGGATTGAAGGCGCCAAGATGCTGATTGTGGAAGATAATGAATCTATCAAGCAGATGTTGGCAGGTATCTTCGAAACGTTCTATCAAGTCAGTACCGCTTCGGACGGAGAAGAAGCTTTGGAAATGATACAAAAAGAGATGCCGAGCATTATACTGAGCGATGTCGTCATGCCTCGTATGTCCGGTACGGAACTTTGTAAACGGATCAAGACGGATTTCAACACTTGCCATATCCCGGTTGTGCTGTTGACTGCACGCACGGCCATAGAGCACAATATCGAAGGACTGAAGATCGGTGCGGACGATTATATCACCAAACCATTTAATACAAACCTGCTGATTTCGCGTTGTAATAACCTCGTGAACTCCCGCAGACTGCTGCAAGAGAAATTCAGTAAGCAGCCGCAGACTTTTGCACAAATGCTGGCTACCAATCCAATGGATAAAGAGATGCTCGACCGAGCAATGGATATTATCGAACGCCACTTGGATGATACAGATTTCAATGTCAACATCTTTGCCCGTGAAATGGGTATGGCCCGCACCAATCTGTTCACCAAACTGAAAGCGGTGACGGGACAAACGCCGAATGACTTTATTCTGAACATTCGCCTGAAGAAAGGGGCTGTCATGCTACGGAATAACCCCGAACTGAATATTACGGAGATTTCCGACCGGATTGGCTTCTCTTCTTCACGCTACTTTAGTAAGTGTTTCAAGGAGATTTATCATGTCAGCCCGTTGGCTTACCGCAAGGGAGAAGAGAAAGAAGAAGGAGACGGGGAAGAAACGGACAATTTGTATAATGGTGATAATAATTAATTTATGTATTCACCTACCACCTCCCTCTACGGGTACTTCTCCTTCCCGAAGGAGGAGAATTAAAGATACTGCCGATTCGCTCTTGCAGCCATAAAACAGGACCTTTTGTGCCACAAGTGTGCCACCCTATTGGCACGCTTGTGCCAACGCACTGGCACAGTTGTGCCAAAGGCTTGGCAGGGTCGTGCCAATACGTTGGCACAAGGTCAGCAAGATAACTTCGAAAAACAAGCAAGGTTATTAAGGAGAACAAGCGTAGAATCTTCACACTTCACATCACAGAGTAAAGCCTTTCGTGTACTATTTTGTACTTCACTTGTACATTCCTGCTCCTTCTTTTCCTTTCAATCATTTACCTTTGCTTCCAATAATTCATCCCTTAAAAATCAACTTCATGAGAAACGTATCACGTATACTTCCGCTATTGCCCGGCATCGCAATGTTGTCAGGATGTAATAATGCCGCTCAAAAGAGTAACGGACAAAACGACCAGAAGCCTAACATTATTTACATATTCGCCGACGATCTTGGTATCGGTGATTTAAGCTGCTACGGAGCAACCAAAGTGAGCACACCCAATATCGACCGTCTGGCCGGACAAGGCGTGCAATTCACGAATGCTTACGCAACTTCCGCCACCAGCACTCCTTCCCGTTTCGGGCTCCTCACGGGTATGTATCCCTGGCGTCAAAAGAACACAGGTATCGCTCCCGGCAACTCGGAACTTATCATTGATACTGCCTGTGTCACTATGGCGGATATGCTGAAAGATGCAGGATACGCCACCGGTGCCGTTGGCAAGTGGCATTTGGGACTGGGACCGAAAGGAGGGACAGATTTCAACAAACAGATCACTCCGAATGCACAAAGTATCGGCTTCGATTATGAATTTATCATTCCGGCAACCGTAGACCGTGTGCCATGCGTGTTTGTGGAGAACGGCCGCGTAGTGGGTCTCGATCCTAATGATCCAATCACCGTCAACTATGAGCATAAAGTAGGCGACTGGCCCACCGGAGAAGAAAATCCGGAACTCGTAACATTAAAACCCAGCCAAGGGCATAACAATACCATTATCAACGGTATCCCCCGCATCGGTTGGATGACAGGCGGCAAGTCCGCTCTCTGGAAAGACGAGGATATAGCCGACATCATCACCCATAAAGCGAAGAAGTTCATCACTTCCCATAAAGAAGAACCTTTCTTCTTGTATATGGGTACGCAGGATGTACACGTGCCACGTATCCCCCACCCGCGTTTTGCAGGAAAAAGCGGACTCGGCACCCGTGGTGACGTTATCCTCCAACTGGACTGGACCATCGGTGAAATTATGAACACGTTGGATAGCCTCAACATCGCCGACAATACCATTCTGGTCTTTACCAGCGACAACGGTCCCGTCATCGACGACGGCTATCAGGACCATGCCTACGAGCTTCTCAACGGTCATACCCCAATGGGAATCTACCGGGGAGGGAAATACAGCGCTTATGAAGCGGGCACACGTATCCCGTTCATTGTCCGCTGGCCTGCCAAAGTAAAACCGAGCAAGCAACAGTCTCTTTTCTCACAGATTGATGTATACGCCTCACTCGCCTCACTGCTGAATCAGCCTTTGCGCAAAGGTGCAGCCCCCGACAGCCAGGAACACCTGAACACGTTCTTAGGCAGGAACAATACCGGTCGCGAATACATCGTCCAACAGAATCTTAATAATACGCTTGCCATTGTAAAAGGGCAGTGGAAATATATCGAGCCCAGCGATGCTCCCGCCATTGAGTTCTGGACGAAAATGGAACTTGGCAACGACCAACAGCCTCAGCTCTACGATTTATCGTCCGATCCTTCGGAGAAAACGAATGTGGCGAAACAGCATCCTGACATCGTAAAAGAATTAGCTGAATTATTGGAATCTGTAAAAGAGAAATAAATATACCGGAATAACAGAATTGTATGATTTTATACCAATCCTGAATCATTCTATCCACAGGAGAGAGCGTAAATTGCATACATTTGTAACAGAGAAACGATAAAGTCACATTACAACCAAAGTAATATACTGCACAATTCTTCTAACCTTTATCAACAGATTTATATAAAAATCAGACTTTGATCAATTTACCCCCAAAAGAGAGAGGCCCTTCGAGCCCCTCTCTTTTTTTAGTTGATATTTCTCGTATCCTCTTATTTCAATGCCTTCAACCAGGCAGGCACAAAGCCCAGGCGTTTCTCCAGCTGTGCTTCGTAAAGAGACTGCGGCTCTACCGGAGTTCCATTACTTTCGTCCAGTTTTACTTGCTCCTGCACAAAATTCAACGGTTCGCCATGAAAACCGACAATAACGGGCGGAAGGAACTTCCAACCTTTAAAGCCGATACGCCACCAGTCGAATACACCGGCAGGAGCCGAATTACCGCTTGCTGTGCGCGATCTTTCCGAATACATATTCCAAATAGTGAGGTCATCGAGGTGATTGGGAAGTTGGTTGTAATCACCTCCCTGACGAGACTGCATGAATCCACCCGTACAATTATCAATCAGCGTAGCACGCGGCTGCGTGGCATGAGACTCAAAGCAGGCATCCAATCCCCAATGTACCCGCCAAATGACAGCACCCATACTCGGTTTTGAGACTCCGCAAGCATGATATTGTCCTGCCCCCTGCTGTATGACGCCTCTATTATCTATTAGAGGTCCGTTGGTACGGTCGGTCACTTTGCCGATAAACACCCGCGACGACCCTTGCGACCGAATGGCGGCATGGCCACGATTACCGTCTATCTTAATATCGTAGGCGGACACGTTAGCGGAAGACGTAATCGAGTTGGCCTCACTAACACTTATAAAGTTCACCCGGCGCATCCACGAGTTTGTCAGGCGTGTCATCTTTATCGGTTTATAAGCACCGTCATGCGCCCAGTTTCTGTGATGCTGAAAATCATCGGTGGCATGTCCTACGAAAGTCACGTCTTCTATACCGACTTCCTCATAATGCGGATATTTGTGGATCGCCCAACCCCAACGAGAATCAACTTCGTGCATTATAGGTTCTTTAAAAGTGATTACATTCCCGCTTTTTGCCACAATTTGGTGGAAGTCCTGCACCTGCACACCTACATTTATAATATTCTCCATTGTCGGCTCGGGTGCATAGGGAGACAACTCGTTGCGTACCAGTTCCGGGTCATTATTCTGTAAATACAGGCATACCCAGTCACCTTTACTCAGCGAGGCCGCATCGGATACTTCCACGCTAAAAGTACCTTTAGCTGCGTTACCCGTGATATCACAGAGTTTCGACAACCCGGAGTTATGTTTAATATCAATCATTACCGGCGACGAATACATGGTAGTAATATCATCCGGCAAGTTCGGAGTATCCATTATCAGCTTTGTTCTTCCTGCGCCATCTCCCTTAATTACAAAATGGCCTGCGAATATATAGATACTGGAACTTTTATTATTTCCTTTACTATCCAAAGAATATGCTTCATCACCTTCCTTTCCCAATACCGGCTTGCCCGGCTCTATTGTATTGTCATCGTCATTATGCAATACGTATTCTCCTTCCGGGAAATAAATGACAATCCGGGCATTTGCATTGTTGTAATTCTTACCGTCCTTACGGGTCATGTTATTCTCCTGCAATATGCTTATCAAGGCTTCACGGGCAGTCATACCACGGGTTTCCATACGTTCTTTCACATTGAAAACTTTATATCCTAATGAGAAAGCCTCCGGAGGTGTCACTTCTCCATGTTTATATCCGGCATACGAATAATCCAACAATACATTGTCATCACTATTCATCAGGAACTTTTTCCACGCTTGTGCTGTGCCGTTATTGCGGGTATCCAGTTTAAGCACACTCCCGCTTGTACGGGATTCCAAAGTGATTGTATTCGTCTGTTCATCTAAAACAGCCGAACGGTAAAGAGAGAAATCAACAGCCGTTTTTCCTTCCAATGACGGAGCCGGAGTGTCACTCAAACGTTGCCACTGATAGCCATTGTAAGAAACTTGCCAACAGCCGTCCTCCCCCAATGCAATTTGAGGAGTAAGAATGCCTTTTCCTGTCTTGTTTAAAGCAGGAGCCGGATTGCCATGCGTATCTGTCAGAATGCGTGAAGTACCTTCCAATTGATAATTCCAGTAACCTTCTTTATCAATTCCAAGAAGGGGAATATCTTTATCGTCGGCAGTTTGAATATAAACATCCGCTATCTGTCGGTTACTCAATTGAAGTTTGTAATTACCCTTCTCGTCAGAGGTGTAGTCTACAATCTCGGCTTTGCCATTCATCATGGCCTGATAAGCCGCGATATTAGTATTGTATTGCGCAGTGAGTTCTGTTAATTGTTCCGGTTGCTCGGGAATAGTTGGGTTATTTATTGCTTCATCGTCCGAACAGGAAGTGAAAACTATGACAGCAACCAACATACAAGTTGTCGCTATACTATGTAAATCAAGTTTCATGTTTTTCATATTTCTAAAGTCTAATAATGTTATAAAGGCGAAGAATCCGTTAAACCCAATATTAGCATTAATAGATTCTTCGCCTTTATCAAATTTAATTGCAGCAACTATTCGATAACTGCACCTATACCTTGATATTCCGGTTTAAGAGTATATTTTCCTTCAATGTCAACCAACGTTTCAAAAGGAGTCTCTTTTTCTATGGTTATTACATTATCCTTAAAACCTACCGGCGCGGTTCTAAAATACTGCCAAGTCATCTGAGTATTTTCAAGAGAGGTAAATATTCTATTATTAGAAAAGTCTGTTTCATTGAAAGTAGCTGCACCAATCATTAAAGTAGATAACATTGGGAAAGTCCCACTAGCTGCACAATCCGTATCATACCAGAATAGATTATTTTTCATCGTCCATCCTTCTTCAGCGGTTACTTTAAAAAAGCCGGAGCTATTTCCATGATTACTTAGAATATTAATAACCGTGTTATTTTCAATACTCACATTATCAGAGAACTTTGCATTCGTTCCTTTCAGTAATGCCACAAATAGAACAGAGCGATCCTGTGTAGAGCAATAGAAAACATTATTATGAATCATTATATCTCCATAATTCCCATTATTAAAATTCAAGAAATTAATAACTTTAGTAGTTGCCGATGGAGCCGGCACTGCAATATAGCAAGATTCAACCAACAATTTTGATATACCTGACGATGCATTATTAAAATAAGAGAACATCTTGTCCGCCATCATCTCAATCTTACAATGATCTAAATACAGTCTTTCTATTACATCTTTACTTGAACTAGGAAAGTTAAACCAATAATTTGCGGTTAACTCATCAGGAGATAAAGTAATCTCCTTACATAACATTCCAATTTTCGACTCCACATTTTCCAAAGAGACAATCCCTTTGGTCATTACTTTTGAAGAATAATTACTATTCTTTTTCTCTCCTATCAGAATCAGGTCACTCACTGCACCAGTCCAATAAGCCGTAGCACCTTCGGCAATAAAGTAAATACCGCTTTCGGAGATTGATTCACCTTCTTTTACCAATACTCCATTCGGGTTATCATATTTATTAAGTACTACATCACCGATCCTGATATCAAATCCAGCCTGATATTCAGCCCAGTAACTATCACTGGAAGTTTTTGCCTTTATCTGATCTGTTGCTGAATTTACTCCATGAGTCACCTCTACAATAATCGTACACTCGCCCGGAGTTGCAGGAGGTGTCACAGTCACTGTTACTTCCGTTGTTCCAGCCACATATTCCGACAGTTTTGCATTCCAATCAGCAGGTGCTTTTACTCTTACTAAATCACCTTCAGCCAAATTTACTTTCACAGTAAAGGAAGACGCACCTCCTCCGGCTACCAACCAAAGATCATCTGTTACACCTTCGGGAACATTAATTGCACATTCCAATCCTTTCACAATAGGAATCAGATACTCCTTTCCGCCAAAAGTAACTTTAAAATTATCTCCGTCAACAGTTGCGTTGCTGATAGGATTCGAACCTGTATTTATACCTTCAGCCAGACCGTTTTCCAATACTTTCCAGGTTGAACCGTTGTCATAACTCACATACCAATACTTTTTATCTCCATCGGCCGGATTGGGTGCAATCTTAAATTCGGGAGTAATGGTAGCATCTTCCCCATTCTCCGCTTGAGCACGCCAGCCTGTATCTGTACCGCCAATAAACCAATTACCATTTGCACCGATCTCAATAGAAGGATAGTTGCCTCCGGTCACTCCCGGAGTCAAAGTCAATGTTTCGCCATTGCTTAAGGTCAAGGTATAAGTATCACCATTGATAGAGTAATCGGTAATAGTCTTGTTGCCGTCCAACAGCACACGGATAATGTTCATCTCATCGTTCAACTGCTGTACCTGTGCCTCAACATTCGTCACACGATCTTTCAAGGCATCAATGTCTCTTTCCAAATCGTCTGTATTACATGACACAAAAGCCAATGCAAACAAACTGAATAATATGAATGATTTATAGTATTTCATAATGATTTCTTCGCTTAATTATTAATTCAACTTATTCAGCAACCGTCACCTCTAATGATTTAATCAGACGATATCCTTCCTTAGAGAATATCTGGAAATAAACAGTATATTTGCCGGAAGCCAGTCCTTTTGTTTTGATCGTCAGATTATCGGAAGCGTCATCAGTCAAGACTACCTGTACAGGTGTGGGATCTATAATCACTCTGGCTACATTCGTCTGTTTTGCCGTCAATACCGCTGAACCTCCCTTCGCTACATTTACAGAAGTAATATTCGATGAATCACCTTGAGAGAAAGTCATATCCAACCCTCCCAATAAAGGGATCTCGGTTTTCGAGCCGTCTGTAAATTCAAAGGTCACGATATTACCGTTCACCGTTACATCGGCAAATATACCTCCCGGAATCTCTCCAATATTGGCAATGTTGTAACGCCCGTCTATACGTTGAGGTTCTCCACCGCCAACGGCATAACACCAGTAACCGTCCGCATCAATCGAGATGGTTGGAGTTTGTCCGTCGGAACCGTCTACGGGAACAGCAGGACAAGGATTGCCTTCTTTATCTTTCAATTCAACGGTTCTACCGTCAAGGGTATATGTCCAATTTCCGGCTTCATTAATGCCAAGTGTAGGAATATCTCCCGCAGGCTGTCCGCCATAAACAACCAATTCCGTACCGTCACTCAGTGAAAGTGTATAGTTACCCTTTTCATCCATTGTATATCCGGTTACAAGAACAAGTCCTTTCACTGCATCTTGGAAAGATTTGATGCTCGTATTCAAATTTTCGAGATCATCTGTCAAAGCATCCAAACGAGCATTCAGATCGTCGATGTCTTTACGTATATCATCCTTATCATCACAGGAGGTAAAGGTAATGACAGGCAATAAGCAAACTAATAGTATCAATATCTTTTTCATAATTCTTAGTTTTAGCGTTGTGCACCATATTGAGTGTAACCTTCTTTGGGAATGAATGTCCCTGTAGATTTGTTAAAAGTAGCCGGATCAGTGGTATCATAAAGATCAACATCATTACTTGTAAAACCAACTGAAGTATCACCTATCTTATTTTGGAAAACATTCAGATTCAATCCGGTTTCAAAAAGATAAGCATAATTGTTCTCGGCTATTGTTACCTTAGATTCTGCCGCAGATGCCACTCTTATAAGGAATGCCGGATATTCACGATAAGTAAAATAATAAATGTTCTTATTGACTGTGATATCACCAATTTTCGAAGGATAAACAATAGCGGAAGTTTTCCCATTTGAATACCCTGATTCAATATCAATAAAGGTATTGGAAGTTAATGTTAGTTTATTCACACTATAACTTGGCCCTTGGAACACCTTAAAATTCTCCACGTTAGAAGTGGCTTCCGGAACTCCTGAATAATATACAATATTATTTTCAAATCGAAGTTCATTACAGTTCATATTAGTAACCAAGTACAAATTAGTTCCAGTATTTTCAACCTTTATATTAGTATCAGTCATTCCAAAATAGCCAATACTAGCCTTATCTTTCACCTCCGGCATAGCAAAACCCGATCCAAATAATAAGCCGCTTATTGTACACCGGTCGATTATAATACTAGCTTCCTTAGATTGAACACGTACAGGATAAGTTGCTGTTGCTGTATACTTTATATTTGTATTTTTACAAATCAAGGCATTACCAAGATAAATAGACTTATCTATGTTCAGGTTTATTGAAGTAACCTCATCTGAATTAGGAATAATAATTAGATTTTCCACAACTGAGGTTCCTTGGTTATATGTCAATGTCAAATCGTTTGCAGACACGAAATAAACACCACCGGCTATCGCCCCATTAGTAGTAATCTCTTGTGCTTCACCATACTTTTCTTTTGTAATCTCCAGCCCGCCTACAATAACAGCCTGTCCTTCATTATACATATCCAGATTAGAAGCAAGTCCTTTCGGATTCTTCACTTTTATCTTGTCAACTGCCCAGAACAAGCCTTCCTGTACCTGAACAGTTACATCGGCAGTATTATCCGCCGCGGCTCTCGTTAACGTTTTATTCTCAGCAGCCGGAGCAAAGATCAACAACTGATAATTATTTCCTTTTTCATCGGCAACATCCAGTTTGTTCAAAGTAGCTCTCCAACCTTGCGGATAAGTAACCTGCGGATTCTCACCTTCAATCTTAGCAGGAATCACCACTCTTTCTCCTTTATTGATAATCAGGAAGTCCTCATCATCAAATGCAAGACCTGTTCTATCAATAGCACAAACCAAAGTTGCCACGATAGGAAGTGTATGCACAGTCCCATCTTTAAGAGTCACAACAAAGTTGCTACCGTCTACTTTGGCAGATTCAAAGATCTGGTCGCCTAAAGAACTGCCACCGGCAATCCCCTCTCCACCGGGAACATTCGCCCACTCACCGTCACCGAAACGTATCTGCCAATTTCCATTCTGTACACGAAATTCGGGATAGCCCTCCCCATTCTTACCGTTCTCTCCTACGGCTACTACGCCGGTAGAAATACCGTTGATATACCATTTCCCATCATCTCCTATCGTAATCTCCGGTTCGTTGACTGTTCCTTCCTTACCGATAGTCAATGTCAGCTGGGTATTATCACTTAAAGTTATGACATATTTCGCAGCAACCCCATTCTCTTTAACAGTCTCCACTTTACTGACTGTCTTATTCTGAGGATCAAGGATGTAGCCGATCACAGCCAGATTATCATTCAACAGTTTCACCTGCTGCTCGATAAGCGTCACCCTATCTTTCAGGTCGTTTACATCGTCTTTCAGGTCGTCTATAGTACACCCCGCAACCGCAAAGCCCATGATAACGAAAAGTATATACGATTTTATGTACTTCATAATCTATTAGTATTTAAAGTTATTCTGTTACATTGATTATCAATTCACAAGTCTTGGACGCCACATGTGAATAATTTGCGTTATTCATCAGAAACGTAGCAGTATATGTACCCACCTGATTATAAGTATAAGAGTAAGACTCCAGATCCAGAGAAATGTCTTTTACCTTCACTCCCGAATCCGGTTCGGGACATTCCGCCAGATTCAGATAATCGGAAACAAGCCAATTATACTTCCAAGGATTATTGGCAGCCGTACCGTTAATAGTAAATCCGCCGCTTTTTATACTGCTCAAGTTCCACATGCCAGTCACTCCCGTTGAAACAGAACCATATTCAAGATCTTTAGGCATATTTTCCGGAGCCTGTTCTTCATACTTCGTCTTATTCTTCATGTTCAATGGAGTAAAGCCGAAAGAACTTGCATAAGCAGTAGTGACACGTCCGTTCTTCCATTTGGTTTCCACACACATATTCAGAATATTGAATGTAGACTGAACAATAGTAGCCTCCGGATCTTCCGGATTATTGGCACTTATTGCTTCTTTCTGATCTCTGTTCAGCACTAAAGCCAGCGTCAGTTTCTTTCCAATATATTCTTTGACCGATTTACTGAAACTCAAAGCTCCGGCTGCACTGGTCACAGGTGCTTGCGGTAGTTGCGCACGTGTGATAAGTTCCTTCCAGGGAGTATTCTTCTCCACAAGTACAGAATCAGCCTCGAAATTATTCTTGCTCATTCCCGGGAAAAAGATCGTATTTCCCGGATTATCAAGATCTTCTTCTTCCGCCAGATACAACACATCAAACTGGTCTTTGCATGAATTGGCTACTCCGTATTGAGCCCAAATCGAAAACTTAAAGTCGCATGACACAATATCTTCTACCGAAATCTCCTTCCGGTCACGATAAATATACTGATGACCGATTTCGCCACTGAAGAAAGAAATGTAATCAGGATCACCGTGAAAGAGAAACTCGACAGGAGTCCCCTTCTTTACAGTCAGGATATTGCCTTCGTACCGTACATTCTCATTGGTAGCCACAGTTACACTGACATCAGTCAGATCCCGGTCCAACTCTTTTTCGCATGAAGCAAACAAGAGAGTTCCCAGAGTTAGTATTAAGAATTTATATGTTTTCATCGTTGTATTCTCTTCAAAAATTATTAATTGGATTAAAGCGGATTACCAACCGGGGTTATTGCCCGTAATCAGTTTGTTGACAGCTTTCTCGGCATCCGGAATCGGGAAGTACTGATAAGCGGAAGATACCCGGAAGAAAGGTGCAGCCTGCCCTCCCTGAGTCCAGTTGTTTCCACTCTGTGCCAGCACTGCCTGCTCGTTCATCTTATCTACAAAGTCTCCCCAACGAATCAGGTCGAAACGACGGAGATATTCAAAACAAAGCTCCATTGCACGCTCATCCTTTATAATAGTAAGAAAGTCCTCACCTGAAGTAATCTGACCTGTAAGATCTGAGATTCCGGCACGGTCACGTACCTCTTTCAGGCATTCTTCGGCCAAGGGCGTCGGGGCACCGTTATATTCATTCTCCGCTTCCGCAATCATCAGCAACACATCCGAGTAACGAAGTATAGGGAAATTGATAGAAGTACGGTTCTTGTCCTTCTTTGCAGCAGGCTCATATTCCCGGCGGAACTTGGCACAACACAAATCTTTCCTTTCCTTACCGGCAGCAACCGCTTTTTTGTAAACATCTCCAATCTGCTCCACCTTACTATTATATTCTTCACCCTCATTGGCTCCTTCATAATTATACGATCTGTCTCCGTACCAACCGGCACCTTTCACCAGATCATACAACGCCTTGTTTTCAAAAGTTCTTCCTACAATTCCCAAGTCAGTACGGTCCGCAATTCTACGATATGTAAAAGGGGCAATGTTCCAGGTGAAACGTTCATTATCACCATTCGCCACATACAAATCATAAAGTTTCGGAGTTGCCCAAATAAAGCCATAAGAATATCCCGGGTCAGCCTTGCCTACAACATTAGATAAAGAAGAAAAGTCCGAACACTGAAGCCCGATCGTGTTTCCGATACGGCCTTCCGAACGCACGTCTCCCGTTCCGTCTCCGGCAAACTCAACTTCCCAGATACTTTCATTGGCAGTCGTATTGTATTTGTCGGAACACATATCAATAAACGGGTCCCAGTAATTAGCGGCAAGCGTATGCCCCTGTGTCCGCACTTTCTGGCCGAAATAGCTGGCACGCTCGAAATACGACTTGTTTTCCGCATCGGCCGGTTTACCGTCGCGCTTATGTTCACCGGCCCAGAATAAATAGACACGTGCCAACATACCCCATGCCGTCGACTTGGAGATACGTCCCGGCTTATAGCTTAACTCTCTGGCAGAGAGCAGCCCTCCGGTTTCTTCATCGGCAGCCTCTTCCATTTCTTTCACGATAAACTTATAAATCACGTTCTTATCCGTACGTGCTATATCCTTATTAGTCACCGTTCCGGACGAATAGGTAGACTCCGTCTTGAACGGCACATCTCCCCAGCACTGCACCAACGTAAAGTAATAAAACGCACGTAAGAAACGAGCTTCCGATTTGTATTGCAAACGGCTCTTATCACTCATTCCGGGAACATTGTCTATCTGTTCCAGAAACATATTGGCACGCTCGATGCCGTTATACAAATTGAGCCAGAGGTTGGTAACCGCCGCATCACTGGTGGTAGTGTTATTACAAATCAATCCTGTATTGGAAATACGTCCGGTAGACCCTCCATAAAACTCCAAGTCGTCACCGCCTGCAAGAACCATGTAATCACCTCCGTAGAAAGTTGACTGTCCTAAGTTCGAATAGATACCGGTCAGGAATGATTGTGCTTCCGCCTCATTCTGGAAATAGTTTTCCGGTACTATTTTATATGGTTCCTTCTCCAAAAAGTCACATGACGCTATCGTACATGTAGCCAACAAAGAAAGGAATGCTATTTTTATCTTTTTCATATCTTCTCTATTTTTATATGATTTCAACTAAATACTAAAACCCAAGATTAATTCCGAAGTTGACAGCATAAGCCCTCGGATAAGCGGAATAGTCAAGTCCCGGTGTCAGGGCACTGTTACGGATAGACACTTCAGGATCATAGCCGGAATAGCCGGATATTGTCCAGAGATTCTGTCCTGCTACGTAAACACGGGCAGTAGAGATTCCCCATTTCCTAAGCGCTTTCTTCGGCAAAGTATAACCCAGCGTCAATGTCTTCAGACGCAGGAAAGAACCATCTTCGATCACACGTGAAGATACAACCTTGTTGGAACTTGAGTTCTTGGCTACCGGTATATTGCTTGTCGGGTTTTCCGGTGTCCAACGGTCGGCATAAGTCGCATACTGGTTCAGGTTACGTGAATTGTTGACGTTTTCAAAGAACAAGCGGTTCGCATTCAACACATCATTTCCGTAAGACCATTGGAAGAAGATACTCAAATCAAATCCTTTATATTCAAAATCATTCGTGAAACCACCTGTATGGATAGGCAAGCCACGTCCGATCATCGTGCGGTCGTTCGTGTCGATTATACCGTCGCCATTCAGGTCTTTATATTTAGGCATACCCGGCTGAGTGTTGTTCTCGCTGGAGAAGTAAGGAACTCCCGGACGCAACACATACGTATCACCGGACTTATAAAAATCTTCGTATTTGTAAGTACCTTCATACATATAGCCGTACATCATACCCATTGAATAGCCTTTCTTCGCAATGTAAGTAGGCTGTGAATTGTACGTCTGGTCGAAATAAGCGGAGGTCAACAAGGAAGTCTGATTCTCCGCCAACTCCAATACCTTATTCTTATTAAAGGCAATATTGAAATTTGTGCTCCAACGGAAACCGTTTCTATTTATATTTATTGTATTCAGGGTAAATTCCAAACCGGAGTTACGCACTTTACCTACATTCTTCATTGCGCTATAATAACCGGTAGAATAAGGCAAGCTTGCATCAAGAAGCAGATCGCGGGTCGTTTTCATGTACCAGTCTACATTAATGCCAATTCGTTCGTCAAAGAAGCCCAGGTCAAGACCGACGTTCCACTGTTCCGTCGTTTCCCACTTCAAATCTTTATTCGCTAGCGAGATAGGTACCATACCGATGCTGTTCTGATTGTTCTCGAACGGATAAACTCCCGAAGGAAGATTGTTCGATGCCGCTTTCGCCATTTTCAACAAAGCATAGGCTTCATATTCACCTACACGGTTGTTACCAGTCAACCCCCAACTGGCACGCAACTTACCATTGGAAAGAATGGACTTATATTCCTTCATGAAGTCTTCTTCGCTGAAGTTCCACGCCAGAGAAGCCGAAGGGAATAACCCATACCGATTCTTTTTGGCAAACTTGGAAGAACCGTCGACACGGAAAGAAGCCGTTGCATAGTACTTTGACATATAATTATAGTTCACACGTCCGAGATAAGACATCATAGACCATGAGGACTTTTCAGAGCTTGTCGTACTTGGGATACCTTCGCTCATGCCGGCCATGCCCAAAGATTCATTGGGGATATTGGTGGTCTTGAAAGAATAGTATTCATAGTCGGAATTCTGCAAAGTAATACCAAGCAACGAATTAAAGAAATGCTTCTTGTTAATGTTAACCTGATAGGTCAATACATTTTCGTTCAACCAGGTCAGACGTTGCTGGCGGACTACCTGTGCATTCACCTTATCCGTTGAGATCGGGCTACCATAACGGGTCTTTGAGTTATTAAACGTATCATTGCTACGGGCATCGTACGTGTAACCGCCGGATACCTTCAGCTTCAATCCCTTGATAAATTCATATTCTACAAAACCGTTCAACTGAAGGTTATTCGTATAGTTCTTACGATATTCGTTCTTCAATGACATAATCGGGTTGAAACGATAGTCATTAGTCGGTTCTACTGATGAATCCAGCGCATTGTCCATTAAGGTGCTCAACGGAACATCCGGTTCGGTAACAGGGCGGTAACCCCATACACTATAAAATAAGTTATTCATACCGCTGGATGAATATAAAGAGGTAGAGCTACCGGTCTGAATGGCACGTGCATAGTTGGCAGTAACACTCATATTCAGTTTGCCACGGCGGACAACAGTATTCATACGAGTCTGGAAACGTTTGTAGTTGGAGTTGAGCACGATACCGTCCTGATCGAAATAAGAAGCCGACGCATTGTAACGTACCCCTTCCGTTCCGCCCATCAGGCTGACGTTATGGCTTTGCTGCCAAGCTGTGCGGAAAATCTCGTCCTGCCAGTCATACTGCGGAACACCCCGGTAATCTTCCACCGTCCACTGCTTGCCTTCATGCTCAATCAGGTAGTTCTTTTGGGTATCTGCCGGAAACAGTTCATTCTGCAACTTCACAAACTCATACGCATCCAGCATTGGAATTGTATTGGTGACCTGCTGAAATCCGAAACTTCCGTCATACTTGAGTTGAGGTTTTCCAACCTTTCCTTTCTTGGTCGTGATAATAACGACACCGTTAGCACCACGGGCACCATAAATGGCAGTGGCCGAAGCATCTTTCAACACTTCAACGGATTCAGCGTCGGAAGGGTTAATGGTAGCCGCAATAGCAGGATCTTCTACCGGAAACCCGTCAATAACATATAAAGGTGAATTATCCTGGGTCAGAGAGTTGTTACCACGGATAACGATATTCATCGTTCCGCCCGGCATACCCTCGCCCGAACTTACATTTACTCCGGCAATACGTCCACCCAAAGTCTGGTCGAATGAAGAAGCAGGCGTTTTCAGCAAATCTTCCATATTTACTTTCGCCACTGCACCGGTCAGGTCTTTCTTCTTCACCTCCTGATAGCCTACGATAACGACTTCGTCCAATGTCTTCGTATCTTCCTTCAAGATGATAGACATGGGCTTGGCCGTCTCGACCGGCAATTCCTGGGTTACATAACCGATAAAAGAGACTATAAGAATAGACTTCTTATTAGGAGCATTCAACGAGAACTTACCATCAAGATCTGTTATCGTACCCTGAGTACCGCCCTTGATCTGAATACTGGCACCTGGGACCGACTCCCCGGTTTGATCAACGACTGTACCCCGTACAAGTACTTGGGCTACTGCCACAGAGAAAGAAAATAAGGTTAACAGCATCATACTGAAGCCTCTCTTCCATGAAAAATTTGTTCGGAATCCGGTTTGCATACTATTAGTTTTACATTTTTAATTAGATTTGTCAATGCGCAAAATTAAGTACTGATACCCTAATTTACAGGCCAAAATTATTCAATTATGATACAAAAACATACATATACCAAAGTATATTCGATGTATCTTTGCACAAAAATAACGTAATGCAAGACATTCTACCCATTCACTTCGCTCCATTGCAAGGCTATACGGATGCTTTTTACCGTAATGCACACGCTGCCTGTTTCGGTGGCATAGACAGTTATTATACTCCGTTCGTACGACTGGAAAAAGACGGTTTCCGGAATAAAGATGTCCGTGAGATCGCTCCGGAAAGTAATCAGGTGCCTCATTTAGTTCCTCAACTCATAGCTCCGTCCATAGAAAAGGCGGAGACAATCTTATCCCTTTTTATAGAAAAAGGATATAAGGAGGCGGATATTAATCTGGGCTGCCCGTTTCCGCTTCTGGCCAAACGGCACAACGGTTCCGGCATTCTGCCTTATCCGGACGAAGTGAAAACATTATTGGGACTGACTCTGAAATATCCGCAAATCAGTTTTTCCGTAAAGATGAGACTGGGCTGGGAGAATCCCGACGAATGCCTGCAACTCGCTCCTATATTAAATGACCTGCCGCTACGCCACATCACGATGCATCCCCGTCTGGGAAAACAGCAATATAAAGGAAGTGTAGACCTCAATGGGTTCGACGCTTTCCTGAATGTCTGCCAACATCCGCTCATATATAATGGCGACATTAATTGCCCGGATGACGTTCACCGCATCCGGCAACAATTCCCCGCATTGGCAGGAGTGATGATCGGACGCGGACTGCTCGCAAACCCGGCATTAGCTTTGGAGTATAAGGAAAACCGTACGCTGACACCCGACGAGATGAAAGAGAAACTGCATATCATGCATACTTCCGTCTACAATCAGTACACCGCACAACTGGAAGGAGGCGACGGGCAGCTTCTGAACAAGATGAAAACGTTTTGGGAATATCTCGCACCGAATGCGGACAGAAAACTAATGAAAGCAATCCATAAAAGCACAAGCCTCAGCAAATATAATCAGGCTATCCAAGCCTTTTTTAGTCAACGATAAACTGATTACCAGTTATTTTGTGTAATTTTGCGCCCGTTTATAAACAAGCACATTATGAAAAAATACATTTTAATCTCGCTTTGCCTGCTAACGGCCGCAGGCAGCTTCGCACAGAACAAGGATTTCAAGTTTAAATTCTATGGGCAGATCCGTACCGACTTCTATTATAATAGTCGTGCTAACGAAGAAACCGTAGACGGATTATTTTATATGTACCCCAAAGATAAGGTACGCGATGAGGACGGAAACGACTTGAACTCAACGCCGAACAGCAACTTTTATACCTTGTATTCACGCTTGGGCGTAGATGTGGCCGGTCCGAAACTGGGAACCGCCAAAACTTCCGCCAAAGTAGAAATTGATTTTCGCGGTACAGGTACCTCATACTCGGTAATCCGCCTCCGCCATGCTTATTTGAATCTGGATTGGGGCAAGTCCGCCTTATTGCTGGGACAAACATGGCATCCGCTGTTCGGAAATGTCTCCCCTCAGATTCTGAATCTTTCCGTGGGAGCGCCTTTCCAACCGTTCAGCCGTGCGCCGCAAATCCGCTATCGCTACACTGAAAAGAACTTCCAACTTACGGGAGCTGCCGTATGGCAGTCGCAATATCTGTCGCAAGGTCCTGCCGGAAAGAGCCAAGAATACATAAAGAAAAGCTGTATTCCCGAAATCTACATCGGTGCCGATTATAAGAACGGAGGTTTATTGGCTGGTGTAGGAATCGAAATGTTATCATTGAAGCCACGGACAGAAGCTACCGGAGAAAACAATAAGAAATTTCAAGTAGACGAGCGTATCACCACTCTTTCCTATGAAGCTCACGTTAAATATACCAATAAAGACTGGTTTGTCGGAGCAAAAAGTGTTCTGGGTTCCAATCTCACACAGGCTTCCGGTCTGGGCGGATTCGGAGTGAAGTCTGTCAACGAACGTACCGGAGAACAAAAGTATACCCCGATACGCTTTTCCAGTTCTTGGCTGAACGTTGTTTATGGACAGAAATGGAAACCGGGCGTTTTTGTCGGTTATGCTAAAAACTTGGGGACAAGTGACGAATTATATGCCCCTGACGGAAAAGCACAATTATATGGTACAGGTACAAATCTCGACCAACTTGTCACTGCCGGAGCAGAACTTACTTATAATGTCCCTCATTGGAAATTCGGTTTAGAATATACGCTAAGCTCTGCATGGTATGGTTCTCTTAATACATCCAGCGGTAAAATCAAAGATACTCATGCCGTATGCAACAACCGCATTGTTGCAGTTGCCATGTTTATGTTCTAATCTCTCCCACTAATTTATTTTAATCATATATCTGCCACCTGTCACCGATTGCAGTTTAACGTTTTGGTTATAAACGGATAAGGCTGTGACGGCAACAGGTGACAGCATTGTGAAGGCAATTTTGCTGTCACCGGAGCTAAAAGACAACAGAAGTAATGAGATTAAAAGTTTCGCGCCTTGAAACTTTTGGTTTACCCATGCGAAACTATAGTTTCATCAGCTTGAAACTAAAGTTTCAAAGGCTTGGAACCATTGGTTTCTTACCGATGAAACCAAAGTTTCTCTATGGGGAAACTGTAGTTTCAAGCAGGTGGAACCATCTAAAACCGTCAATACAAGAATAAAATATGCAGCGGCTTATTCGCTTCTTACCTCCTTAACTCCACTTCAAAACTAGCTCCGTCCTTACAAGTAAAGCAAAGTACAGTCTGCTTTTTATCTGCTGAAACCACTTTACAGAAAGGAGTCTCCTTAATCTTCCAATATCCTTTCACAGTTACCGTCACCGGAATCTCTTTACTTTCGTCATTAATCCACGGACGGGAATAAATGCTGCGTTCCACTCGTTTTCCGTCTTCATCAAAGGCTTCGTCACTCGGTCCGCGATATAGTGCCAAGTCCGGTTGAGCTACGGTAAGCAACAACTTGTCGGACGATTCTTTACGAATCATCACCAGACAGGAAGTATCCGCACGCTGCAACAAATCACCGGGAAGTAACGTTTGTGGGGTTTCAAAAAGTACATAAGAATATAAGTTGTCAGTTAACGACTGCACAATATGAGCATTACGGTCCTGCTTCAAAACCTTATATCCCGGTTTCTTGGCAAAGGCCTTCATGGCAGATTCAGTTGTCTGCGGCAACACAGCGTATTCATAGCTGCCGTTCTTGGGGGCTTTGCCATGATCGACTACCAATGAGACCCAGTCCCCTTTCGTTTCTTTGCCCGTATCCTGCAAACGGGAATACTGCGGGAAGTTCTTCTCAAATCTGGCGGAAACGGGTACATAATAACCGGTATTCAAATGATCGATCCATATCTTACCTTCGCCACGGTAGTCGTTCCAATAATCATGTCCCGCCTTATCCGTTACTGCCAACTGGAAAATCGTTGTTTCCGTCGGGTAAGCGGCATTGGTATTTTCAATATCGGAGCCCAAGCAAACAATCATTCCATCGATGAAATGAAAGGATTTTCGCGCCCGGTGAGAACCGTTATATTTATCATGCTCATGCAGTTTCATTCCAAAATTGCCGTTTTCTCTCTTTTGTGACAATCCGCCGGCAAATGCTTCATCGGAGTAAAGCATTTCTTCCATGCCGGAGAATGTATCTACATTCATGACTTTAGCTTTCAACTGTTCCAACGGAAGATGTATGGAAGTTACACCCGGGATACGGTTCCAATCGAAGCCTTCCTGTTGCCAGCCGCTTGTTGCGGGAGTCACCATTTGCCCCGGAGCAGCCGTCAGAATCTGTAAACTGCCATGCGCCAGATAACGGCCATAAAGGTTATGTCCCAAATAATGTTCCGCCGCCCAAAGATAGCGGGAGTGACCGCGGGCCACCGCCGACCAGTTGCCACGACGCTGAACGGATGCACAGCCATAGCCCAATGACAGATTTCCCTGTGGGTCAGGTTCGGCACGGAATCCTTTCTCCACAAGCCGTTTTGCCATCTTCCGCTCCTGTGCATTCGATACTTTCGGCATATATTCCGGTTCCTGCCCATCAGCGGAAGTGTCTGAAACAAGACGCAGGTAAGCGGACGCCATTTCCTTGTCAAACTCCGATTTTCCGTCCGGAGTTCCCGCCATAGCCATCACTGCATAATGCATCGGGACTAATTTCCCCTTTCCATCGGGATGACGGCCGGACATCGACAACGGGAAGTTCAACTTATTACAATAGAAACGCATGGCAAGTAATGCATTTTTCACTGTTTCGTGCGCCAACTCGGATACGGCAAACTCTGTATGATTAAAGAGGTAGATCATATTTGTTGCTCCGTCCAAACCGCCGACAGCATAAGCCGGGTAGTGATTGCGGTGATGAAAAACGCCGCCATCGCTCTTGAACGACCCAAACAATCCGGGAGCCGGACGGCAACCGTAATCAATCCAACGGGAGAAGGATTTCAGGTATTGCAGCTTCTCCGGGGTATCTTCCATCATCAGGATACTTGCAATGCGACCGGTAGTTTGCGTGTTAAAGGAATCCATATCAATTCCGTTGCCCTCAGGTTTGGGATACACCTCGTTGGTTATCGCATACCAACGCAATGTCTGTTCGGCTTCCGGCAACTTTCCGGCTTCCCGAAGTACGTCTTTCATCAGGAAATAAGCCAGGTATAACCCGCGAACACTATATCCGTAATGGTGAATATTCCCCCAACAGCTACCATAAGCCACTCCCTGGTCGGTTATATGGTCATACATCGCCAGAAACTTCTGCTTCATTTCTTCCCGGATTTCCGACTTTGCAGCACTATTATTATAGGCTACGGCAATCCGCCGCATCAAATCAAAGTAAGCACGCATTTCTATGCCGAGTTTAGTCAGCATATCTTTATTCCAATTCGGAATAATCCGTTCATAGGCCTCGGCAGCACGTACCATATAAATAGGTACGCCCGATACTTGCCCGTTCTTGTAAGTAATCTGGTAGAAATCATATTTCTTGCGGATAGTCTCCACTTCCTTGCCCGAGAGCTTACCTTTTGTATAATTCATGTCGCGGAAACGTTTCTCCAACAGTTGCATTTCTTCTTTTTGCTTGTCGCTGACAGGAGTCAATTCGATATCCGGCTTCAGAAGAGAGTGCTTATAAATAACCAGCCAGTGATTTTTTGTTTCGGGATTAACAAAAGGTACTTGCAAATCGGCTGTCTGCTGACGTGCATCAACCTTCGTTGCAGTAATCAAATGATCGATGAAAAGGCGTCCTTTTGCATTTGGGGCGACAATACGGAGTTCATTCATACCTTCTTCCGGTGTGCCTTGCATATCACGCTCATAACAAACCCATGCGGCACGCCAACCTTTAAAGTTGATTCCGAAAGGGAAGGAGGTGCATTTCTTTCCGTCTTTCAAAAATTCAAATTCAATGGTTGCTTTCTGCGGTTCTTCATTGTATATCCACACGATAAATGCCGAAAGATACAAGTCCTTGCCCGTAGGGTCTTTCTTTTCAAACTTCAGATCTTTCTTAAGCTCCAATACGGCACCGGGATTAAACGCCCATTCCATCGAATGTTTTCCGTCTTTATAATGTGTATCGGAGATAGATAATTGAGACCGGGTGGCGGAAATACATTCCGGTACTTGCGGATCTTCAAAAGAGAACATCCGCTCGTCCGTCACGACTTGCGCATAAAGAAATGCCGGACATAAGAGAGATAGCAGAGTGAATACTCCTAATTTCGTAAAAGCTTGTTTCATCATGGATTTATGGTCTTAGTTAGATTTATTTCTATTAATTCGGTTTTAAAATATCGTCACCTTGAAATCTGTAAACAGCACATGATTCTGTAAAAGGCGCAAACCAAAATGCCCGTCTCCCTCACTGCCTGTAATAGAATAACGGAACAGTTCTTCACCGTTAACGGAATAAGTGGTCACTCCCTTTTGTACACGAATACTAATCTGATACCATTGATTCGGAACAAGTAAATGCGGGGTATCCGTATATTCTCGAAGTAATGGTTTCACTTTATCATCCGCTACTCCGTAGTACTTGCCGTTATACCGGCGGAAACGGGTGGTGGAATTATCATTTCCCCCGTATCCAACGTAAAAAAGATCTAATGTATTATAGTTTTTAAAGACACCATTACGCCACTCACTACGGGCAAAAAGATTATCAGGGTTTTTAGGATCATTGGCAGCCCAAAAGCAGTTTAAATCACTCAGGCGGTCATATTTCCCGCCTTTCATCACCATACAAATGCGATAGTTTATCTCATAATCACCCGTCAGGCGTTGCTGATACCACATCGTTAGCCCACCGGGCACGATTAGTTCTACTGTATCCGCACGCTCTATCATCTGCAAGGCACGGGATTCATCTTCAATCTTCCACTGTTGCACAGAGGTGTTTTCATGTTGTGCATACAGCATGACACTATTCAAAAGAAAAAAAGTAATCAGACAGCAGCTTGTAGAGAATCGTTTCATCATCAATGGCATTAGTTTAAAGACATTCTTTTCGGATACAAAGAAACCCCTCTTTTTGAAAAAAGAGGGGTTCAAATTGTACAAAATATCTCAAATAATGTATTGACAGAGAATTTGTATTACCAGTATCTTATCGTTTTTTCAGCATCGGGTTCCAAATACCAGCCTTTGTTGAGTGTACCATTATTCTTTGCCCATCCGCTAAACTTCGGGTATGCTTCTTCGAAAGCTTTATGCTCAACAGCATGTCTTGTGCCGGCAGGAACTTTGATACCCCAGACAAAACCGTTCTTATTGCAATAGGGGATATTTTCATTGATAGCCTCATCGCCACTTACAAGCGCTGCATCTTTTGCATAACTTTCTTTATAAGCAGAAGTCGGCTGATATCCTCTCATGTGTATTTCTTTTCCCTCATGAGTATAAATGAAGAAGTTCTGTCTCTGAGTATCCAGGATAAGATCTCTGAACACTTTAAGCTGAGCAGTCCTATCCGCTCCTTCCAAATTATCCTTACCGATCAATCGAACCTCTGCACGCAACATAGGCAATCCTTCACGTACTTTTCCCGGCGTTGTCTGGAACAAATCGTCATTGTTATCTTTTAAACTACTCAGGCCGTCCAATGTGATAACCGTTCCTTCAGTCGGTTTTGTATCTACATCCAATTTAGCAAATCGGCTTACAGTTGCTACATCACTGTCCCATCTCCAACCTGAAGCACTAACTGACACACTAGGTTGTGCAGAAAGTTCTACGCCGTTCCCCAAGTCTCTCATTGTTCCCTGACCACCTTTCAACACCAGTTTTGCAGTAATCCGGTCAATATGCTTGTTATCCAGGTTTTCTAATATAACGCCCAATCTGGTCGGGTATGTTCCTCCTACGGCGCGGACATCCAAAGTAAGCAGCAACTCTTCTTTACTACCTTGCTTTGCCATTTGTTCTTCGTCCTGACATTCAGTTACCTTTATGTCATATTCAAAAACAACATCGTTGAAATCCTTGTCATACCAGGTCGATTGTTTAGGCCAGCCGTCTTCAAACATAGCGACACCCGTACTGTGATAGAAAAGATAGCCTGCATCCGTCTCGTCTGTCGGTTTCACCGCATCTTCCGGAAGCGAAAGCTTAACCGCTGCTATACGGCTAGTCTCATAAGCAAATTCACCGGTCGGATAAGTTTCACTACGAGTGGCAGGAGATAAAGTAAAAGCAGTCTTTTTCACTGCGCCCGATACTGTGTTGTACTCCATATATACCTTTTCAGTATGAATAGGGACATTCAAGGTAATTGTACGCGGAGCCCCCTCTTTTACAAGTATATTGCCTGCGAGCAGGTGCTCTCCCTTTTCATCAGCATACACTTTAACCAAAGGAGAACTTGCTGCCGGTTCTGTCCCCGTCCCTTCTTTTCCATTCCCAAGCTCCGTGTCGGAGCAAGAAGAAGCCACGACTAATGTCCCCACAAGGACATAAATTAACTTTTTAATCTTCATCATTATTCCAGTTTTTAAATTATTGTTTGTTTTTGTTTCCCACGAAACCATAGCTTTCGCAAGCGTAAATCAGGCCCCATTAGTTAACTTATCAAAAATATATTTAACGCTTTATAGTCTTTTTGCTCATCTCACTAACTTTTTCTTGCCTTTTCACCGAAGATTATCCGGAAGTCTCAAAATATACTCCTTAGTGCCTGTTCACGGGCAATGGATAATATATACAACTTATTTGTTATCTTTGCGAGTAACAGAACATTCAATACAACAAATATAACGTATTTGTTTGAAATATACAAGTTTTCAACTAAATATCTTGAGGGGAAATGGATCAAGTATTGTACGGTATAGATTATATAGAATATTATTTCTATTGGATATATTATAAGTTTATTGGCTATCCTTTAATTATAAGAATATGCTCAATCGCTGTAATGTTCTGTATCATTATGTACCTCTTCTTGTTATTTCATATCACATACGGCATATTCAAGAGAAGGAAAGAAAAGAAGAAATATAATAAGGCTTTCGATAAGTACTATGAAGAAATGAAAGCCATCTCGCTAGACCCGAATGCACTGCCGGAAGAAGAAATAGCCGACAGATTGAAATATGATACGAGAAAACGGCCCAGACCCAACGAACTGCGTATCATCACCCAACTGCTGACAGAAATCAAGAGTGTCCATGAAGATGAAATTAATGAACTCAATTACCAAACCATACAAACCGTATTCCAGATAACCCGCTTCCTGGAACGTGAACTTCAATTCGGTTCCAAAAGATCAAAGATTCAAGCATTGAAACTGATTCAGTCTATCAACGGATACGCTTCCGAGGCTGTATTGGTACGTTTCCTCTATCACCGCGAATTAGAGTTGAGGAACTCTGCACGATATACTTATATGTGGTTAAGCCAGGGAAACCCGTTCCGTTTCTTCGACGAAGATATTGCCATGAAGTTGAGACAATGGGACATGATGGAGTTGCACGCTATTCTGGAGCACCGTAAGAAAGTGGGATATAATACCCCAAGTTTCATCAAATGGGTGAACACGTCAGCTGAGGAGAATGTTAAGATATTCTTTATTAATGAAATCAGGCTATATAATGAAACCGAAAGCGCCCCTATCTTAGCCAAACAGATTAATGCACGTTCCACAGATATCCGTGGAGAAGCCATTAAAACACTGGGCAAATTAAAATACAAGGAAATTGAACCTAAACTGATAGAAATGTATCATGTACAACCGGAAGAGGTCAAACGAAATATAATCGAAGCTATCTCAGACCTAAAGACCGACAAAGCCTTGGGATTTCTTTACAATGCATACGATGAAGCTGATAACTGGGGAACGAAACGAGCTATCCTCAAAGCCCTCTATGCATATAGCGCCATGGGACGGAAAACATTCGATCAATTGGAGAGAAAAGCAGATTCGCATACAGCGATACTATTCGCTCATACCAAGCATCCATTAATCAATCAGTTAAGCTAAAGAATATGAGAGATATATTATTTACATTCTTCAATTATTTCGTATTCTTTTATACGAGTATGCTGGCAATATTCTTTGTGATGTTTGCCTTCCTCTCCTTTATTTCACTGAAACGGAGAAAGGATTATTACGTAGAAAGCTATGTCCGGAAGACCATCAAAGAATCTCCTTATACACCCGGAATCTCGGTAATTGCTCCCGCCTTCAACGAGGAGAAAACCATTATCGACAATGTAAGTTCCATGCTTGCACTGGAGTATCCGCTATTTGAAGTAATTATCGTGAATGACGGAAGTACGGACAGTACGTTGCAGAAAATGATAGAGTACTATGAATTGGTGGAAGTACCCTATGCTTATATCGAACGAATCAAAACCAAGCCTTTCAAAAGACTTTTAAAATCAACCAATCCTCAATATAGCCGCCTTATCGTTGTTGACAAAGAAAATGGAGGAACCAAAGCGGATGCTTCCAATGCAGGTATCAACGCCTCTTCCTATCCTTACTTTATCTGTACGGATGTGGACTGTATATTGGAAAAGTATGCTCTTTACCGTTGTATCTCTCCCATTATCTCCTCCGATAAACAGGTTATCGCCGTCAGCGGTACAATGCTCATGGCCAATGGATGTGAGGTAAAAGACGGCCAGATCGTTGTGGTCAGAACTCCCCATACCCCGATCCCGCTTTTCCAGAATCTGGAATATATGCGTTCTTACCTGATTGGAAAAATGGGCTGGTCGGCTATCAACGGAATGCCGAATGTTTCCGGTGGATTCGGACTTTTTGACCGTGACGTGGCCATTGCCGCCGGAGGATATGACAGTACTTCTTTTGCAGAAGACATGGATTTGATTACACGTATGGTAGGATATATGTGTGACTTCTCCCGCCCTTACAAGATTGTACAAATTCCCGACACTTGCTGCTGGACGGAAGGACCTTCTAACCTGGCTATGCTCTATCGCCAACGTACCCGCTGGGCACGCGGACTGTTCCAAACGCTCAGTATCCACCACAAGATGATCTTTAAAAAGACATATAAACAAATGGGTATGTTGACATTGCCTTATATGTTCATCTTCGAGTTTCTGGCCCCCATCATCGAGCTTACAGGTTTTATCGTATTCCTCTACCTGGCCTTCACGGGAGCCGTCAACTGGAACACGGCCTGGATGATCTATCTGACAATCTACACGTTCTGCCAGTTCTTGTCCATTGTCGTTATCACTTACGACTATTACGTCGGAATGCTTTATAAAAGAGGATATGAGTATCTATGGATTATCATCGCCTCTATATTGGAACCTATTTTCTATCATCCGATCATCACTTTCTGCTCATTGAGAGGATATCTAAGTTATCTGACCAACAGAGACTTCAAATGGAAGAAAATGGAACGGACAGGATTCAATAAGAAAAGAGAAAAGGCGGATGATACTAACAGCCCCGTTACGCCCGAACCGGCAACTGTTTAATTTAGAAAGAATAATAAAGACAAGATATATTATTAAAGCAAAATATAATGAACAGAGAGTTTCTCCATAAAATCACCCTATTAGGCTGTCTGCTTTTGCTGATTACCTCATCAGTAGGTAGCGACAAAGGATTCCAGACGCCGGAGCAATATGCCCAGATTGTACAAGAGCATTTTGCGAATGAAGAATGGGATGCGGGGAAAGCATTGCTGGACGAAGGACTTCAGAAATATCCCGGTGTCTCCGATCTGGAATGGCTCATGGGTAAATACTGGTTTCACGAAAAGAACTATGACGAGTCACGCTATCATCTTGTCAAGGCAATTGAGGATAATTACAACAATGTCAATGCCAAGCATCTGCTGGTGGATGTAGAAGATATTACTGAGAACTATTCCAGCGCTATCTGTTACGTTAACGAACTTCTGGAAGTAAACCCATATTGGAGAGGCCTGTGGCGCAGGAAGATCGAACTGTACCGTAAACAAAACAATAACGTCGAAGCCGACCGCCTGCTGAAACGTATCAACCAGATTTATCCGAATGACACCATTCTGCGAAAGGATTATATTTACAGTATGGAAGTAGGTTACCAACAAATGAAAAAAGACGGCAACCGAAAGGAAGCGATCGAAAAGCTGACCGAACTGATTAAAGTATCTCCGCAAAATGAAGAATATTACCTGGACATTATTAATCTGCACCTGCAGGAAGGTAACCGGGAAGCCGCTTTAGGCTGGTCTTCCAATGGGTTGGCGGCAATCCCCGGAAGTCCCGCTCTGATTACCAAAAGGGCCAGTATCCTCGCTGAATTAGCGCGTTATCCGGAAACACTAGTCTTTATACGCGAGCAAATGAGGAAATACGGCAGTCCGGCTATACGGCGTATGTACAACGACTTGCTAATGGAAGCGGCGCGGGCAGAAAAGCAACGCGACCCTTATGTACTATATGGCATGGCCTACGAAGGCGGCAACAAGAACAAAGAAGCATTAGACTATCTGCTCAATACTTCCGTCACCAGAGGATATACCGATGATGCGCTTTTCTATATCAGGGAAGCCAAGAAGCAATATGGCAACACGGACAAGGGAATCATGTACAAGGAGTATATGCTTTACCGGCAAATGAACGAGGATGATCTCGCCTATTCTACTTTGAAGAAGATGTATGAGATGTATCCCGACGATTACGATATCACGCTGGCCATGAGTGCACAGCACATGAAGAAAGCCGAGAAGTTAATGGAACTGGGGTTATATTCGGAAGCATTGCCTCACGTACTGTTCGTTTCCCAAAAGCATATCGACAATGAAGTGAACGGTGCCGCATGGGAAAAGACATTGAGTTGTTACATCAACATGAAGCGTTACAACGAGGCACTCGCTACACTGGATACGATCACACTCCACTTCCCGGACTATGAGAACGGAACACTGAAAAGAGCGTTTATTCTCGATAAAATGGACAAAACCGAAGAAGCACTGCAACTATACCAGTCTGCTATCGAGCAGAGTGATGAGGATATGCGTATCTTCTACGTCATCGGTTACGAGGAACTGGCAGTGCCTTATATCAAGAAGTGCATGGAAGCGGGAGCCACACGGAAGGCTTACGAAGAAGCGGTCAAATTAGTGAACCTGAATCCTTCAAGTGACCTCGGATTACGGTATGCCATCAATTCATCCGGTTTACTTGGAAAGTTCGATGAATTCGAGAAATATACGGAGCAAGGAATCAATTATTATCCGGAAGAACCGTTCTATCAGGCCAAGAGGGCTACCGTGCTGGAACGCGGCAAGAGATATGAAGCCTCACTCGAATTCCTGAAACCGATACTCAACAAGTATCCGAGCAACAAAGAGATTATCGGCGCATTCTCACAAAGCAGCGAATACCGCGCCTTGCAATTGACGAAAGCGAAAGATCCGAAACAAGCCCTTGCTGTGCTCGATACGGCCCTGCTTTATGACAGCCAGAACAAATCTTTAAAATACACCAAAGGAGTAGTATACGAAGCGAACAGACAAGCTGACTCAGCCTATTATTATCAGAAGTTCTATGAACCTTCAATCATGGAATATCGCTCTTTTCAACGGCACTTATCGGGCCTTAGAAGCATGATGCTCAAGAATGAGATAGCCCTGACTTATCTGCGTGCCCGTTACGGGGAAGAAGATATCATCACATCCGTCGCCACAGCCGAATATACCCGCAAGACGCAAAAGAATACCTATACCGGACGCTTCAACTATGCCGGACGAAGCGGTTCGGCAAGCGACAGCATGGAAGCTGAAGAACAGACACCGGGAGGGGTTGGTATCCAAGTACAAGGCGAATGGACACATCATTTCTCACCGAAGTGGAGCACTACAGTGAATGCCGCCCTTGCTACGAAATATTTCCCGGACATCACTGCCGATGTTGCTGTACGGCATTACATGAAGAATGATTGGGAATTGGGAGCACATATAGGATACAGACGTGTGGCTGCCTACAACAAACGTTATGAATGGAATGATGAGTTCTTTACAGGCAGTAACGGCGAAAACGGTTTCATATTCACCGGTTGGGACGAGTCAAAGACCAATCTGTTCACCGTCGGCGCAGAGCTGGCGAAGACAATTGAGATCGTCCGCCTCAACACGAAGCTGGATATGCATTTCTTCAACTCAAACTTCTATTACAACGCACAAATCGGTGCCAAATATTTCCCTGCCGGTGACGGCAAGACGAATATCAACGCCATGGCAAGTATCGGATCAGCACCGGAAACGGCCGTACTGGACTATGCGTTACCCGGTTCATTCTCACACACCAATACCATGGTGGGCCTGGGAGGGCAATATATGGTTAGTCCAAACATCACCATAGGCTTAATGGGTACATGGAACACCTATTATAACCAGACCAATACCGTGAAAGGAACTACTCAGTTCGACCGGATAGAAACCGTATCGACACGCTATAAAAACTTATATAACATCTATGCACAAATTTACATTTCATTCTAATGGGTTTTGTCCCCTATTGGCAGGAATGATATGCATTTGCTACCTTATATCCGGCTGCCGTATGCAGGCGCGCACAGATATGTTTCCCTCCAAGGAAGGTTATCTCGTCACTATCGGCGAAGACCCGACCGATAAAGATACACGGTGGGCCAAATACCTGTACGAGCACCTTAAGAAGCGTGCTAACGACGATGAAATGGTCGCTTTCGGAATATCTGAGAAAGAGATGTGGCGCATCATCATACAAATAGACCCTACGTTGCAAAACGGATTTAAAATAGCCTGCAAAGGTTCCGACATACGATTAACAGCCTCGGACAACAAACAAATGTTATGGCTTCAATACCAACTGATAAAGAAAATCAGCAAGGAAGATCCCCGAATAGACGGTTCCGACCTTCCGCCAGCCATTATCCATTTAAAAGATACCTGCGGCTCTTTTGCTTTCGACTATCAGAGTATCTATTCTCCCGCCGGCCTGAACCCCGACAACACAGGAGTGATCGGGCTGGACGACTTCGACAACAGTTGGGGAATATGGGGGCATAACCTACGGAAAGTATTAGGAGCCAATACAGAGAAAGTATACGCCACCATAAACGGAAAGGCGAATGATTCGCAGCTCTGTTTTTCTTCCGGCGAAATGTTCCGGCTCATTGAAAGTTATATTACCGATAATTTCGGTGAAAAGGGAAAGTTTCGTTTTGTGATTGCCCCGGATGATACTCCGTACGCTTGCACGTGCCCTTCGTGCACAGCTATCGGAAACACTGAAAAGAATGCGACGCCTGCCGTCACAGAGCTAATCCTCCGTTTATCCCAACGATTTCCCAGGCATTTCTTCTTTACAACTTCTTATCTGACTACGCAGCAGGTCACAGACAAACAATTGCCTCCCAATGCAGGAGTAATTGTCAGCGCCATAAACTTCCCTCTCCGCCGGATAGACGGTAAAGATGCAAAAGAAAAGGCATTTGCCGGACAACTGGAACAATGGAAAAATGTAACGAAGAACATCTATATATGGGACTATATCAATAATTTTGATGATTACCTTACTCCCATGCCTATATTGAAGATAGCCCGGCAGAGGCTCCAATTCTTCAAGCAACATGGAGCGAGTGGTATATTCTTTAACGGAAGCGGATACAGTTATTCCTCATTCGATGAAATGAGGACATTTGTGTTATCGGCGCTTCTTATTAATCCGGAGCTTTCTGTTGACAACTTAACCGCAAGTTTCTTTAATCAGGAATATCCGGCAGCAAAGAAGTGGTTGTATGACTACTATACCGATTTAGAAAACGGCACACAGTCCGGGAAACGGTTAGGCATTTATGCCGGCATACGGGAATCGGAAAAAGCATATCTTACTCCGGAGAAATTTATCAAGTTCTATGATGAAATGAACGATTTTGTATCCAATGCCAAAGGAAAGGAACGTAAAAAGCTCCATGAACTCCAGACAGCTCTCTCTTATACACGTATGGAAATGGGACGTGAACATAGTTTCGATGCTTACGGATATGCAAAACGAAACGGAAAAAGTCTTCAACCTATTCCCCAAGTACAGGAATGGCTCACCCAGCTCAAAGAGCACAAAGCATTCACCGGAATGGAATATTACAATGAATCTTCCGATGAAATCGGTAATTATATAAAGGAATGGGAAGAATACATATTTGCTTCCGACCTAAAAAAGAATCTGTTTTTAGGGGTTACTCCTTCAGTTATCCCGCAAGCATACAAGAGCCATATAAAGAAGCTGACCGACGGCACTCACGGCTTACCCGGAAACTATCATTGCGGCTGGGTAATCATTCCGGAAGAAGAATGCACAATTAACCTCCCCGTGAAAGGAATAAATACATCCGGAACGATTTATATCAGCTTCCTTAACCTTCCCAGGCATCGTTTCTATACTCCGCAACAAATTGAACTGTTGAAAGACGGAATAATTTATAAGAAAATTGACCTGGAACCGGGGCCCCCTGCCGAAAAAGGAGAAATGGTTAAAACAAGTATCCCGGCAGATTTGAACGGAACAGAGCAATTAAGTATAAGAATTACGTGCTCGAAAAAGCCCGGAGCACAAATTGGCATAGATGAAATAGCATTCATCCCACTAAAGGCTGATATAAATGTAGCATTATAAAAATAAATTAGCAACTATGAATAAGTCTATATCCTATATTATTTTATTAATCGCATTCCCTTTCTACTTTACAGGGTGTAAAAAGGAAGTGCGTCCTACAAGTATGACCATCAAGGATTCGATCAGGCACTATTATCCTATCAAGCAAGGTCAACAACTTGAACTCATGTTTACTATAACCAACACAGGAGACGCTCCATTAATCATTTCAGAGATACAACCTTCCTGCGGATGCATCATACTCGACAAAAGTTCGCACATCATTATACCGGAAGACGGCATCCGACAATTCAAAGCCACCTACAACAGTATTAAGAACGTAGGTGAAGTTGTCCACCGCATCCGTATTTTCGGGAATATGCTTCCACACGGAAAAGCAGAACTGAAATTTGATGTGAATATAGTTCCTGACGCTGATTACACGCGCGACTACGAAGAACTCTACCAAGACTTTAACACCAAGAATGGTATCGTCAGAGAAATGGTAGATGGAAAAGAGTCAGAACTAGGATACTATGTAGGAGAACCTTAAGAGAGTAGTAAGCTTTTTCAAGGATGTATCTCTTTGAAAGCTGCATTTTCCTCTTTTACTTGCTGAATGGTCTGCTTCAATTCCCCGATCGGCAAATCATATCCATACCAGCCTGTATAACAGTCCACTACATACCATTTCCCATCGGCAGCCTGTTCAAATTCGACACGCAAGTCGATTTCTGATTCCTCATAACCTGCTTCGAACACTTTATGAACCGGCTCATTGAGAGTGAACTTAGAAACATAAATACCACCTTCTTCCTGCTCAATGCGTTCCTCCTTCATCGTTTCACTATCCAGCAACGGCCATTTTTCTTTGGTGAACGGAAACGTTTTCTCAGTTTCTCCGTCATCGGCCAATAAAGTAATCGGTGTCTTTAATGGAAACTTGATACGGGTATATTGGAATGCTGCACTGGACGTAAACTTATCAAGGAATGATTTAAAATCCTCGCCGGACTGTGCTATCTCATTCTTCGCTTTGGCCCTGGAACTATTACCGCAAGAAATCAAAGACACTCCCAACAGCAACACACTGGCTAACAGACAACATACAAACCTTTTCACGTTCATAAATATATAATATTAGTGATTCATTCCCATAATACAAATGCTATCATTCAAGGCACAAAGATAATCACAAGTTCAACATCTTCATACACGAGAGCCGCGAAATAGAAAAATTACCGTTAAACAACTATAAATTACATATATTAGATGTGGGGATGACTATCTTTAGGGGGTATTTACTGTAACTAGTATCACTTTAAATCAGACATACTTATGACACACATTCATCCATTCCGTCTTTTCGTCTTTTTATTACTATGCTGTACACGAGTTATCACATTCGCCCAATCCGACAGTTACCAGACAATACCCGAATCTTTGCGGGGTTATTGGCAATACAAAACAGAGAACGTATCCGACTGGAACGGGCCTCTCATTGGAGAGAATTTTGTAGAAGCTCTCTATACCGTTTTTCAGGTCGAACAAATGGAAAAGAAAACCGATGGAAGCTATCTCTTCCACCTGCGGAACCAAAATGGAAATAAAATGGATTTCCGTTTCACCCCTATCAGCGAAGATAGTGCTATCATCTTCTATCAAGGCTGGAAAGAACCTAAACACTGTGTCCGCAAGCAAATTCCCGACCACACGGAAATGCTCACTCCCACTACACTGCCTGACATCATTTACAAGAAATGGGTGGAAGGATTGTCCGGCAATGTTATATACGAATTTACACGCGATGGTAAATTTATATATGACGGAAAAACATGGGATATCGTATCTGCCGGACATTTCCTTAATAAAGAGTATCGTCTGCTCGCCAAAAACGGAGAACGGTACAAACTGCTTTACCTTAGCTTTCCTTTTCCCAACTCAATGAAGGTTGCAGCCGAATTACAGAATAAGACAGTATTTCCCATCGCAACTTCCCGCCCTGAAGTATATACCATCACCGGATGTTGGGTGAATCAGGCAACCGGCGAATGGACTATTGGTTTCTTTGAAAACTTCGCCGTATACCAATGCCGGTTCTGGGACTACGAATCCATACAAATTAAAAAGGATGAAACCGTCGTCAAACTAAAAAACAATACAACCCGCCTGACTCTATCTCTGAAACATAAGAACAGAGCTTCTTGCAACATTGCATTCGGAAAAGATAATCCACAAAAATATATCCTCTGTAACGGCAAACATCTACCGGACTACCCGTTAACCGATACTACACCGTTCATCGACAACGGGTACCGGACAGACAGCGTCACCCTCACCGGATACCTGCGCAATCCTCCTTCTTCACGCCCTTTCGACGTTAGCATACCTGACATGATTACAGGCAAAGAAGAAAAATACCAGACTGACATCGACTCGCTAGGACGGTTTACCCTGCGATTTCCCGTACTGAACAGTCATAATGTCTTTATCGACTGGGGACGTACGACCATCTGGTCGGCGGTAGAACCCGGAGAAACTTATTTCTTATACGTAGATTATGCCCAACAACAAAAGTTATTCATGGGAAAGAAAGCACGTGTACTCAACGAACTTCTCTCCCATGAAGGACTGAGGGAATCACTCGATTATAATGAAGAACAAAAAAGAAGTAATCTGGAGTGTCTGCACAAGACACAGGAAAGGCTTCATCGCCAACTGGAGTTCCGGAAGAAAACACTCCAAGAACATCCGTTGCTTTCTGACAAATACCGCTACTACACCGAACAGGAACTACGATACGATGCGGCATCTACCCTGATGCAACGACGTTTCTCAGTAGACCGTAACAAACAGGAACATTTGGAAGACGAATTCATGAACTATATAGATTCTGCTTTTTACCCACATCCAGTACATCCTTATACTCTTCTCAGAGGGTATAATTCATTCATGAGAGATTACATTGGTTATATCGACGACACAACTCCATCATCCAACAGCCTAACCTTAACACCTCAAAATATGGAGAGACTTTACTTTGCCTTTGAAGCCGAAGGTAAAGTCCGGCTATCCGAAGAAGAAAAGAACGCACTACGCAGTTTCAGCAAATATCAAGAAGAAATTGAAAAGTTGCAGACTGCCAAAGCCGATTCAGCAACCATTAAGGCTTACACCAAGGAACAGGAAACTGTCATCAAACCCCAGATAGAAATAATAGAGCAACTCATTGCCAGAGACGGTCTTCTCAATGAATATATGACAGGACAGATGTACGTTAATGCAATCAACAACAGCATGGCAATTATCGACTCCCTTCAAATGGATAAGGACCTGAGAGAGATTCTAAAAACAAAGTGCTATTATGAAATGCTTCAATATACCCATAAGGAATTGCCCGACAGCCTTATCAGTAAATTTAAAAAGGAAGTTACGAATCCTTCTTTGCAATCTTATGTTTTGGTCCAGCAACAGAAATATGATAAAGTATCACATAAAACCATCGAGCATCCGGAAAGCCTGATGCCGAATGCCCCTCTGGAAGGAATAACAGACGGCGAACAGTTATTCCGCAAAATCATTGAGCCATACAAAGGGAAAGTGATTTATCTGGATATTTGGGGGACTTGGTGCGGTCCGTGCAAGGATATGATGCAATATGCGGGAAACATTAAGAATCTATTTGCAGGAAAAGAAGTCGTGTTCCTTTACCTTTGCAATCATTCGACAGACAAGTCATGGAAAAACATTATCAAAGAGTACGGTCTGACAAGCAAAAGTTCAGTCCATTACAATTTGCCCGACAAGCAACAGTCTGCCATTGAAAAATATCTTGGAGTCCATTCCTTCCCTACCTATATGTTAATAGATAAGGAAGGAAACATTGTAAACCGCAAAGCTCCCAGACCTACAATGGAAAACCAACTTCTAAATGCAGTCTATAAGGAACTGGAGAAGTAAGAGGAACTTACTTCTTCCGCAAATATTCATATCCGAAACGACAATACAAACATTTACGTTTATCACAATATTCTTTTTGCAACTGTATCAGCGCCTGACTATCCGCAGCAGAAGCTACCGGTAGTCCGGCGTCGCTCCAGGAGCGAATAATATGGTTATTCTCCGCTTTCAGTTTTTCCAGAAAGCGTCCGGCACGTTCGCACATTCCTTCATCGGCCTTGTGCAAACCATACGTATACAAGAAAGGGACAACGGTATTGATGATAATCAGGTCTTTCGACTGTTCTCCTAACAATTTTTCCCTTTGTGGAGAAGTACGACCGAATATATAATGATTCTCCCAATAAACAGAAGTACGGGTGGAGAGCAAAATTCTCACTTCCGCCAATGTCTTCGCCTCCAATAAACGGGAAAACAACTTGTCCCCTTTCTGATAAAGATAAGCCAGTTGTGCCAGCCGGATATGAGGAAAATTATCCGGGCGAAGCCGGAGAAAACGCCAGAGAGTAGCGTCCATTACCCGAAATATCTCAAACTTCCGTTGCAAATAATGAAATTCTTTGCTAAGACGCAGGCAGTATTCATCCTTTTGTTCTTCTTTCAGAAATGTATCTTCAAACAGTCCCGCCATACCATAGAAAAGAGCTTCTATCTGAAACAGATCGTTCCGGTGCTTGTCCAACGCACGAAACGGAAGCAGCTCCGCCCATGCCTCAAAAGCATCACCGTTCAAGCCAAAACCATAATTACGGGCAAGAGTGATGAAGAAAACATCTTCCCAGTTATTGTTACAATGTTCGAGACGTGCTCCTATCAGTTTCGCCTTTTGTTCCAGCCGTTCCGTTTGCAAAGCAGACAACCACGAATGAACCGTAAGCTTCGGTAAAGAACGGAGGATCGGATAACAAGCCGGATAACAGTCGGACACGCAAAGTTCATAATAATGCATTTTTATCCGTTCGGGACAGCTCACTATCATTTGCGGAATGACTTCCCCGTTGGTACGGGTCACTTCTCCGTCCGCTTCACCCACTATATGCAGGATCACCGAGTCATAGACTTTATCACCATCGTGCCCGTGACGGAACCAATCCGAAGAACGGGTATGGATTTCCACGTTTCCTACCCATAAAGTATTGTTTATCTTTAATTTGGCATTGAAGAAATCAGGACCGGAATTCGGATTCCGGAGACCGGGATCAATAACCTCTACCGGTAAGCCTTTGGTGGTTTGCAGGATTTCAAGGGAGAATAATTTATGTTTCCACACGTAGTGGAGAAGGTGTTCCATGTTAACAAGACGTTAATGTACACTGCAAATGTAATAAAAATCTTATCTTTGCGACTATTATTTTGAATATAAGTCAGAAAACAATGAAAATAGCATTGATCGGTTACGGAAAAATGGGCAAAGAGTTAGAAAAGGTTGCCCTGAGTCGCGGACACGAAATTGTCTGCATTATTGATATCAATAACCAGGAAGACTTCGAGTCGGAAGCATTCAAATCGGCTGATGTTGCCATAGAATTTACAAATCCGACAGTGGCTTACAGCAACTATATGAAAGCCTTTAAAGCCGGAGTCAAACTCGTATCAGGCAGTACCGGATGGATGTCCGAACATGGCGAAGAAATCAAGAAGCTCTGTACGGAAGGCGGAAAAACGCTGTTCTGGTCGTCCAACTTCAGCTTGGGAGTAGCCATTTTCTCTGCTGTAAACAAGTATCTGGCCAAGATAATGAATCAATTCCCCGCGTATGACGTCACCATGAGCGAAACACACCATATCCACAAACTCGACGCTCCCAGCGGAACTGCCATTACGCTGGCAGAAGGTATTCTAGAGAATATAGACCGTAAGGATAAATGGGTGGAAGGGACATTTACGGCACCGGACGGAACAATCAGCGGAACAACAGACTGCGCTCCGGACGAACTTCCGATCAGTTCTATCCGCGAAGGTGAAGTTTTCGGTATTCATACTGTTCGTTATGAGTCTGATATTGACAGCATTTCAATCACTCACGATGCCAAGAACCGGGGCGGTTTCGTACTCGGAGCTATATTGGCCGCCGAATACACCGCGCATCACGAAGGTTTCCTGGGAATGAAAAACTTATTTCCGTTCTTAAACGAATAAAGGTTCTAATATAAATATACCACTATGAGACAAGCCACACGTGCACAATGGATTAAATGTGCTATTGCTATTCTTCTCTATCTTGTTTTCCTCATCTGGGTGCGAAGCTGGTGGGGATTAATCGTCATACCTTTCATTTTCGATATCTATATCACAAAGAAAATACCCTGGTCGTTCTGGAAAAGGTCAAAGAATCCGGCAGTTCGGAGTGTCATGAGCTGGGTAGATGCTATTATCTTTGCATTGGTAGCCGTTTACTTTGTCAATATCTATATCTTCCAAAACTACCAGATTCCTTCTTCTTCTCTAGAGAAATCATTGCTGGTAGGCGACTTTCTATATGTCAGCAAAATGAGTTACGGCCCCCGCGTGCCGAACACACCGCTTTCTATGCCGCTGGCGCAACATACATTACCAATTGTAGGTACTAAATCATATATCGAATGGCCACAATGGAAATATAAAAGAGTGCCGGGATTCGGCAATGTGAAATTGAATGACATCGTAGTGTTCAACTTCCCTGCAGGAGATACGGTAGCCGTCAATTACCAACAGACGACAGACTTTTATACATTGGCATACGGCGAAGGCCAACGCATATATTCCAAACAGATAGATATGGATAGCCTGACACGCGAACAACAACGTGCCGTGTATGACTTATATTACGCCGCAGGACGCAAACAGATCCTAAATAACCCGCGAACCTACGGAGAAGTGCTCTGGCGTCCGGTAGACCGCCGCGAGAATTATGTAAAACGCTGTGTAGGACTGCCGGGTGACACGCTCCAGATCGTAGACGGACAAGTCATGATTGACGGTAAGGCAATCCAGAATCCGGAGAATCTGCAATTCAACTATTTCGTGCAAACAACCGGTCCATATATCCCGGAAGAAATGTTCCGCGAACTGGGAATCAGCAATGCCGACAGGACACTAATGGAAGACTCCGGTTATGAAATCGGACTATTGGAAATGGGACTCGACAGCCGGAATGCGCAAGGAAAACTGAATCCTGTATATCATCTCCCGCTGACTAAAAAGATGTATGACACTCTTCTGGGCAACAAGAAGCTAATCAGCAAAATAATCATGGAACCGGAAGCCTATGCCGGACAAATGTATCCGCTGAATCTTTACACCAAGTGGGACCGCAACAACTACGGCCCAATCTGGATTCCGGCCAAGGGAGCTACCATTACGCTGACTCCGGACAACCTGCCTATCTACGAACGTTGCATCGTGGCATACGAAGGCAACAAGCTGGAAGTGAAGTCAGACGGTATCTATATCAACGGTGAAAAGACCAATGAATATACCTTCAAAATGGATTACTACTGGATGATGGGGGACAACCGCCATAATTCTGCCGACTCCCGTTATTGGGGCTTTGTACCCGAAGACCACGTTGTGGGCAAACCGATCGTTGTATGGCTGTCGCTCGATAAAGACCGTGGCTGGTTTGACGGAAAAATCCGTTGGAACCGCCTCTTTAAGTGGGTGGATTAAAAAAGGAAGCTATTAAGTGAACATTCGTAAATTCAAATGGATACTAGTATTTGCCGGAGCAATAGTCATTGTGCTTCTGCTCCGGGGATTTGCTTTTACGTCTTGTTTTATCCCTTCCACCGGCATGGAAAACTCTATTTTCCAAGGCGAACGTATTCTGGTGAATAAATGGAGTTACGGCCTGCGGGTTCCTTTCATGTCGATATTCTCCTATCACCGTTGGCGCGAACGTCCGGTACGAGAACAAGATATTGTTGTGTTTAACAATCCTGCCGGAATCCGGCAACCGGTTATCGACCGCCGCGAGATCTACATCGGCCGTTGTATCGGTGTTCCGGGTGATACTCTATTTATCGATTCCCTTTTTTCTGTGATTTCTCCCGAGGTACAATTCAATCCGGACAAGAAGCGGCTTTATGCTTATCCGGTAGACAAAGAGAATCTGATAACTTTACTCATGCACACCCTTTCCATTGACGATGACGGTTTAATGGGTAGCAGTGACAGTACCCATGTACGCAGTTTCAGCCGTTATGAATATTACCTGTTGGAACAAGCCATAAACGGGAATAACTGGATTCAGCCTTTGGCGGGGAAGAAAGACACCGAGCTGCGACCGCTTATCGTCCCCGGTAAAGGGAAGTTCGTCCGGGTACATCCTTGGAATATTACACTACTGCGAAACACCCTCGTGATGCACGAAGGTAAACAGGCGGAAATCAAGAATGACACTCTTTATGTGGACGGCAAACCAACACAACACTGTTATTTCACCAAAGATTATTATTGGGTGGGAGCCAACAACACCATTAACCTGACTGATTCGCGCTTGTTCGGATTCGTTCCGCAAGACCATCTGATCGGCAAAGCCTCTCTTGTCTGGTTCTCCAAAGAAAAAGACACCGGAGTGTTTGACGGCTACCGTTGGAATCGTTTTTTCCGGACAGTGAAATGATCTTCCGGGCAGCACGACAATCCCCCGAACAGTAACATAAACGACTCTCAAAACGTATAAAATGAAAGAAATGAAAACAGCTTATTTATCTTCAGCCTACCTCGCTCCTGTCGAGTACTACACCAAACTATTGGCATACGACAAGATTTTTATAGAACAGCACGACCACTATATGAAACAAACCTACCGTAACCGATGCACAATTACCGGACCGGACGGTGAACTGGCTCTCTCTATCCCCACCGTAAAGCCCGATACACCGAAATGCCCAATGAAAGATATCCGGATTTCCGACCACGGCAACTGGAGACACCTGCATTGGAACGCTATTGAGTCGGCCTATAACAATACTCCTTTCTTCGAATACTACAAAGACGATTTCCGTCCCTTCTACGAAAAGAAATACGAGTTTCTGTTCGATTTCAACGAAGAACTCTGCCGACTGGTCTGCGAACTGATAGATATTCATCCGGTTATAGAACGTACCGCCGAATATAAAATGGAGTTTACCGCCGACGAAGCCGACTTTCGTGAAATCATTCATCCCAAAAAGGACTTCCGGACGGCCGATACAGCGTTCGTTCCGCAGCCTTATTACCAGGTTTTTGAATCCAAACTAGGCTTCCTGCCTAATTTAAGTATTATAGACCTACTTTTTAATATGGGGCCTGAAAGTTTGCTAATACTAAGCAAACATTAATCATATTCTGTCCAGCCACTGTAAAACAAAACACAAAATATAGAAGAGAAATCATCCTTCACCTCCTCCACATCGTATAACACTGTCTCACAACGTTTATTGGACATATAGATCCAATGTGGTGGGCATATAGCTCCAGTGTGGTGGATATATAGATCCAGCGCCTTGGGTATATAGATCCAATAACTCAGGTATTAATGCCCTGAAAAAGGGACGTTAATACCTGATAATTAAAGAATTCACACCTGGCAAAACATTAACAATTAGCATATTGCAAATTGCCATAACAGACATCCTCCCAACAATCCATTCTTACCAATCAAACACCTATTTTAATTCAAAAGGGACAATTCCCTTTATATCTCTTGACGAGCTTCCGATAATGGCCTCAAACCTACCCGGTTCGGCTACCCATTCGTGTTTTGCATCATCAAAGAAGCTCAATGCTTTTTTATCAATCGTCAGCGTTACCGCTTTTTCTTCACCCGGAGCCAGTCGCACCTTTTGAAAAGCTTTCAATTCTTTCACCGGACGGGGCAGAGAGAACTTCTTATCACTGATATAAAGTTGAACGACTTCCTGACCCTCGCGGGTTCCTGTATTCTTCACATTGACAGTGAACGAAATCGTATCATCGGCGGTCATTGTTTTTTTATCTGCGGAAGGTTTGCTATAAGCAAAAGTCGTGTAGCTTAGTCCGTGGCCGAATGGGAACAACGGTTTGATTTTCTTTTTATCCGCCCAACGGTACCCAACAAAGATATCTTCATGATAGGTTGTATTAATGGTATCCCCGCTATGTTTGGACTTTGCCAGTTTTTCCTTATTCCCCGGATATTCACCCAGTTTATGAGCACCTACATCTTCCAACCTTACCGGAAAAGTGAAAGGTAATTTCCCCGAAGGATTGACGTCTCCTACCAATACCGAAACAAGAGCCGTTCCGGCTTCCGAACCCAAGTACCAACCTTGAACAATGGCGGGCACTTCGTTTACCCAAGGCATAGCAACCGCATTACCGGAGATATTAACAAATATCAGGTTTTTATTTACTTTTGCCAGATCACTAATTACTCTATCCTGCGCATACGGCAAACCTAAAGCAGAGCGGTCCGAATCCTCACAATCCTGGTGATTACTCTTGTTCAATCCACCGAAGAAGATAACATAATCCGCATCCTTAGCCACTTTTAGAGCCTCAGCAAGCAGTTCATCCGCCGAACGGTCATCCTTCAGGTTCTGCCCGGTTTTCACGCCACTATATTCACTGGTAGGATCACCTACATACCCACGGGCATACACTATTTCAGCCTGTAAACCAATACGTTTTTTTAAACCTGCCAATGGAGATACCTCATATTTTGTCTTCAAAGAAGAACTACCACCTCCTACTGTCATCATCTTAATGGCATTTTCACCGATGACAGCTATCTTTTTCACTTTATCCAAGTCGACCGGTAATACATTATTCTTATTCTGTAAAAGTACAATACCTTCTTCACCAATTCTGCGCGCGGCTTGTCCGTGTTCGGGAGACCCTAATGAGCCGAACGGTTTATTAGAGTTCATGGAAGTACGGAAAATCAGACGAAGAATGTTACTGACTTTCGCATCCAGCTCTTTTGTCCCGGCTTTACCTTCCTTTATCAACTTCAGATAAGGATAGGCCTGGTAATAGTTATCATAAGCATTGCGGGTTCCGGTAGAAAGACCGTTTGTCCAAGAACCAAATTCCATATCCAGACCATTATAAATAGCCTGACCGGTATTATGTACACCTCCCCAATCGGATACCACTACCCCATTAAATCCCCATTCATCACGGAGAATGTCTTTGAGCAAGCGTTTGTTATGACAGGCATGTTCACCTTGATAAAGGTTATAGGCACCCATAATTGCCCACGCTCCCCCTTCTTGAACAGCCGCTTTGAAAGCCGGGAGATATATTTCATAAAGGGCACGGTCAGTCAAATGTACATTGGTAGTATGGCGTTTAAATTCCTGATTATTCAGAGCGTAGTGTTTTACGCAGGCTGCCACTCCGTTCTCCTGTACCCCCTTAATATAAGGGACTACCATTATAGAGGATAAATACGGGTCCTCCCCCATATATTCAAAGTTACGTCCGTTTAAAGGAGTACGACAGATATTTACCCCAGGGCCCAAAAGAATGTCTTTTTTGCGGTAACGCGCTTCCTCACCAATACTCTTTCCATAAAGATACGACATTTCGGGATTCCATGTAGCCGAAAGACAAGTCAATGCAGGAAAAGCGATACAGGAATCGTTTGTCCACCCGGCCTGATTCCATTTATCCCACAAAACCTCGGGACGGATACCATGAGGACCATCTGTTGTCCATACTTCAGGAATACCTAGACGGGGTACTCCGGGAGAACTGAATTTGGACTGAGCGTGAATCATCGCCACCTTTTCTTCAAGCGTCATGTGAGTTAATGCATCTTTCACCCGTTCTTCAACAGACTTATTTGTATCCAGATATACTGGTGTCTGTGCCAAAGCAGGCAATGCAGCCGCCATGAACAAGCTCAATAAAGTTAATTTGAATTTCATGTTTGTTACTTACATTAAAGGCCACACAATTAGGCTATATTATTTTTAATCCTATCAATGACCGCAAAGATAGAATGCCCTTAACTCCATAAGAGGAGAAATCGTCCTTTCCATGATACATTTATGTCCTCTCCATTAAAAAGCTCATTTTTAACATCTCATTCTCGGCTAAAAGCTTTACTTTTGTATGGTAATCATAAACACGCTTAATCTCAAAATCCCCGCTATGAAAAGGAAATCGTTACTATGCCTATTTCTTATCATATCTGTTGCCATTCACGGAAATATCTATTTTAAGCATTTAGGCAAATCAGATGGTCTGTCACAAATATCTGTACTTTCTATCTGCCAGGACGAACTGGACAGAATGTGGTTTGGTACACTCGAAGGCTTGAACTGCTACGATGGGAACCAAATGAAAACCTATAAACCTTCTCCGGACAATAAAGATTATTTTGGCGGTAATGAAATATCACACATAGTAAGTGACAAACAAGGTAATCTATTCTTTACTTCTGATGGGAAACTGATCCGTTATGATCTACATAAAGATCGTTTTTTATCTCTACCACTACGCACACAAACTCTATTCGCACACAACCATACAATATGGACAGCTGTTAATGACAGTGTCTTCCAATGGGACCGGGAACAAGAAACATTCAGATTCGTCTACCAAGCCCCTTTCCATAAAACAATCATCCGCCTTTATGTAGATGCCAATAACAGTCTCTGGCTGGGTACCCGAAACGGACTTTACAGAACCGATAACATCCATAATCCTTCATCCCCCGTCTGCGTGATTCCAAATATCAACGTGCTTTCATTGTACCGGGACAGCCGTGGAACGATGTGGGTGGCCACCTTCCGCAACGGCATGTACAAGATAGAGAACGGAATCAGCCAACAAATTACCATCCAAAAGGAATTCGGTATCTCCAGCAATGATGTGCGTTGCTTTGTGGAAGACAACGAGGGAAGTATTTGGCTGGGTACCTTCAACGGACTGAACAAAATAGATACCTTAGGGCATATTTCTTACTATCAAAGAGGAAGCAAACCCGGAAGCCTATGCCACTCTTCTATTTTTTCACTTCACAAAGACCGACAAGGTACTATTTGGGTGGGCACCTACTATGGTGGTGTCAACTACTTCAACCCCGAAGTGGATATCTTTCACCACTATACCGAAAGTATCGGCAACGAAAACGGATTAAGCTTTCCTTTCATCGGAAACATGGTGGAAGACAAGCGTGGAGACGTATGGATTTGTACCGAAGGAGGTGGTCTGAACTGTCTGGAACGGGAAACCGGACGTTTCACTCACTACCTAATGGACGCAAAATCAGCCCACGGACCTTTCTACAACCTAAAATGCATTACCTACGATGCCGCAAACGACCAACTCTACATAGGTACTCACAAACAGGGCGGCTTGTGCTTCGACATTCCAAGCAAGAAAGTTGTCTTCCACTCCAAAGCATTTGGAAATACCTGGACAAAGGTAACGTTCAGAAATGAGAAAATCTATCTCCTTACGGGAGAAGGGATGTTTGTCAAAGAAGGAAAAGGGAACTTCCAAAAACTATTCCCTCAAATCCCGGAAGCAAATACAGAAGGAAGCAATTTTCTGATAGATTCTCAAAACTACCTTTGGATAACCCATTGGAGGAGAATTGTACGTATCAACATGAACAATCCGCAAGAAAAATATATCTATCAATACGGTGAAAAAGGATTGGGAAACTATTATGTGCAGAGCATGGCGGAAAGTCACGATGGTACCCTTTATTTCGGTACCTCCGGAAGCGGCATCTATCGGTTCGACGGAAAAAAAGAGCAATTTACAGCTTGTACAGATATTGATGCTGACTATTGCTACAATATGGATATCACCACCAAAGGTTATCTGGCAATCAGTAACGACCATGGTCTTCTCATTTATCATCCACAGACCAAGGAGAAGCAGCTAATTGATGTGGAGAGTTTGCACCTCTCTGCTATCAACGAAGGTTGCGGACTTCTGATTTGCCGTAACGGGGAAACCTTTGTAGGTGGTATAGAAGGCATGAGTTCGTTCATGAACTCCTCGTTGCAGAAAATAGCCCCCAATTACAACCTTTATTTTTCTTCTTTAGTAGTAAACAATCGGGTTATCTCCGTCGGAACGGACGATGGTATTCTGAAAAGTGCTTTACCCTTTGTCCGGCAAATAGAATTGAACCACAAAGAGAATAACTTCTCCATCAGTTTTTCTTCGAACAATTACGTTAATAATACTGACAGAAAAATATATGAATACAAGTTGGAAGGATTCAGCAAAGAGTGGAGCAAAACCAACGGTAATACTGTGGTATTCACCAATATCCCCCCCGGAAAGTACAAACTGGTAATACGTGAACAACAACAGAGTCTACTCGACGAAATACATGCTATCGAACTCCCCATCCTTATTCATCATCCCTGGTGGAACACCTGGTGGATGTGGATTCTTTATCTCTGCACAATCACTGTCATTGGCTGGAATATTTTCAGTGAAGCACGTTCCAAGATGCAACTCCGCGCCTCACTGGCACAAGAAAAACTGGAAAAAGAGAAGAATGAAGAACTGATACAAGCCAAGTTGCAGTTCTTTGCCAATATCTCTCACGAGTTTCGTACACCGCTAACACTCATTATCGCACAAATTGAAGCACTGTTACAAGTCAATAGCCTCTCTCCTTTTCTGCGCAGTCGCCTGACAAAAATCTACAGAAACACATTCCAGTTCAAAGAGCTGATCTCAGAGCTACTGGATTTCCGGAAGATGGAACGTGGGAAACTGCATCTAAACGTTTGCCAAATGGACCTCATCCCCTACTTGAGACAAATTCATCAAGATTTCATAGACCAAGCGAACTTACAGAATATACAGTTCATATTCCATACAGAAACAGAAAACTTGTTGTGCTGGTTCGATGGACGACAATTGAGGAAAGTCCTCACCAATCTACTTTCCAATGCCTTTAAACATACGCCCGAAAAAGGAAAAATAGAATTGTCAATCACTGATAAAGGAGATTCTATTTATATTAAGGTGATAGACTCCGGCAAAGGTATTCCCCCAAAGGCCCTACCGTTCATCTTCGACCGCTTCTACCAGGCGGACGAAAACTTTTCTTCACCCGGTAGTGGTATCGGCCTGGCTCTTTCAAAGGGTATTGTAGAACTACACCACGGTCAAATCGAAGTGCAAAGTGCAATAGATTATGGAAGTATCTTCACAGTAATACTACCCAAAGAAAATCTCTTTAAAGATGACAACGATGTCACCTTCATAGAGGCAACAAAAGCGGAATCTGCAACAATACTCGCACCATTCACAGAAACGACAGAAACAGAAGAATGTGCAGAAACACCGGAACCTATTTCCATTGGAAGGACGGACAAGGACTGCGTACTCATTGTAGAGGATAACGAAGAACTGCTCCAACTGCTCACCGATCTACTCTCGCCACTCTACCGGATAGTTATTGCGATGAACGGCAAGGACGGACTACAAAAAGCAATGGAAGAACGTCCCGACCTTATACTAAGCGATGTCATGATGCCGGAAATGGACGGTATTGAGATGTGTTCCAAGATAAAAACCGACTTCGACCTCTGCCACACCCCCGTAGTACTGCTCACAGCCCTCACTTCGAACGACAAAAAGTTGGAAGGACTGCAATGCGGTGCCGACGAATACATTGGGAAACCTTTCAACAACAAAATGCTGCAAGCTCGCATTGCCAATATACTGCGTAACCGAAAACTGCTAAAACAGAAATTCAGCCAGAAAATGACAACTAGTGAATCTCCTGCTGAAATTGAGATACAAGCACTAGCGCTTAACCCTATTGATGCCAAGTTTCTGGAACAGTTAGAGGAAACGGTCAAAGCCCATCTCTCAGACTCAGAATTCGACGTCGGTGCCCTAGCCAAGGAAATGGCTTTAAGCCGTAGCGCATTCTACAATAAACTGAAAGCCTTGAGCTGTATGTCTCCTAACGAGTTCATTATGAATGCCCGCCTGAAATACGCAGCAGAACTGTTGAGAAATCATCCCGAGCTACAAATCACGGAAATAGCCTATCAGGCAGGATTCAGTTCTCTACGTTACTTCCGGCATTGCTTCAAAGCCTGTTTCAATCAGTCACCACAAGAGTACAGAGGAAAGTGAAAAATCCCGTTCTGCTATTGTTGCTGAACGGGATTCACTCTTTGATACCCTGAGCCTATTGATTACATGTTTTTTAAATTTTATTTTATTCTTCGGTTGCTGCCCATTCTTTGGCGCCTTGTTCTTTCAATTTGCTAGTGAAAGCCTTCGCTTTTTCCATCGCTGCTTCCTCGTCAGCAGGAGCAGCATAAGCGTGTCTGTAGCCTTTCACCTTATTCCATTCACCACGGGTAAAGTCAGGAAATGCAACAGAGGCGCAACCATTGTCCATAGAGAGTTCACCCAATTCTGCCAAGCAGCACCATTCAGCCAAATCATAAACGTCCATATCCAACGGAAGACCATTCTGCAAGCAGTAAACCAAACGGCTGTCCATGATGAAATCCATACCACCATGGCCGCCTACCTCTTTCGCCATCTCACCATACTTTTTCAGGATAGGATGTTGATACTTCTCTACTAAAGCTACCATCTCCTCTCTCGGCATGAAGCCATGTGAATTCAAGTCGTCCACCTTAGGCTGAACGCCGGAAGCCTTCAACTGCTCTGCATCAAGGGCGTACCCTTGAGTAGGATATTTATTGGCAAAACCCTTAGTACCCGTCAGTTGATAAAGGCGGTTGTAGGGTTGCGGAGTCATCACGTTATGCTGGATTTCGATGACCTTACCATTAGCGGTACGAATCAAAGTAGTAGTGTGGTCACCATTACGGAAACTATTACAAACAGAATCGGCATTTTCTTTCACCAAGTCCTTACCTACGACCGATTTGGTGTCCATTGCTACTAAAGTCTCCATACGGTCACCACGATGAATATTGAGGGCCTGCGCCACCGGACCAAGACCATGAGTAGCATATACATCGCCACGATGACGCATATTATAATCCAAACGCCAGCCCAATTTGTCATCCTCACCTTTCTTCCAATAATGCTTCCAGAAAGGAGCAAGATTATGAATATAGGCACCCTGCGCGCGAATTACCTCACCAAACACTCCATGTTGTGCCATATTTAAGGTATTCATCTCAAACCAGTCATAACAACAGTTCTCCAAAATCATGCAGTGCTTACGGTTCTTCTCACTAAGATCAACCAGTTCCCAGCATTCTTTCAGGTTCATAGCCGAAGGAACTTCAATCGCTACGTTTTTGCCATTCTCCAATGCGCATTTCGCCACAGGAAAATGATGCAACCAGTCGGTTGCAATATAAACCAGATCAATATCATCGCGTTTACACAATTCTTCGTAACCTTTATCACCCGAGTAAACAGCCGCTTTTGGTAAAGAAGCTTCTTTCAGATACTTTTGACACTTCTCAGCACGCTCCTTTTCATAGTCGCACAGTGCTACAATCTGTGTGCCAGGAATGTAAGTGAAACGTGACACAGCACCCGGCCCACGCATACCTAACCCTACAAATCCCACACGAACTACTTCCATCTTAGGAAGAGCCAGCCCGATGACACTCTCTTGTCCGGCAGGTCGTTCGGGAGTTTTCACTACAATTGTTCCTTTATTCCACTCCCATTCCGTACCCTTGTCGTTGACTTGTACAGTAGATTTCTGCATTGTACATGAACCAAACAAGAGGCATATGCCCAATGCTAAAAAATTTGTTATTTTCATACGTAATTATTAATTAAATTATTCTTAGTAGGCTATCTCATATTTCTTTTACTGCTCATACGCACCACAACCTTTCCTTTACCACCTTCCAATCCACATTCTGCCTCCAACATATTGTAACCTTCAATGGGATATTCACCCTTATAGGTATTCTTTGCCGGATAAGTTTTAAAGGTAGCTCCTGCCGGAGCGATGATTTCCATATAAAAATGTTTGCCTTCATGCGTCAAGTGTACCCGGTTCTCTTTTACTTCCACTTGTGCCTTGGTGGAAGCTATCCATGAGACTATAGACTGCGGGCTGAGTAAGTCCACTTCATCCGTTATCTCTATTGTGTAATCATTTAACAATTTGAACGTGCGGAATACAGAAGAAGCCTGATCTTTGTATAGAGTAGTCATATCCAGCTTTACAGAAGGCTGCTTCGCATCTGTATGCTCTTCGCAAACAAATGCCTCGCCATTGGCATACTGAATCTTATGGTCGATACTCAACGTATTATGGGAAAAATTGTTATTACGGAAATACTTCCAACGTTGTCCGTCAGGACGTCCGTCCCAAAATCCCGGTAGGGCATAATCATCAGCTCCCAGATCCTCTGTCCAACAAACCCCATTGCTTTCAACAATGAATGTACCTCCATCCAAATGTTGATGCGCTTGACGAGGTTCTCCACCCTTGGCTATCAAAAATAGAGAACCTTTCTTATTTCTATTCCCATTGAAAACTATTATATCATTAATTGTGTTGTGGTATATTTCTAAGGCAGGTATTTTCTCCACTTTTTTAGGTGAAGCATTGTCAAACCAAGGAAGTGACAGAAAGAAAAGCTGATGTAGAAGTAAATTATCCTGCATGGTCAATTTTAACTTTTCCCGATACCATTCAGCCACTTCAGGTTGGTTATACATACGGCTGAATAAGAAAAATGCCGGAGAATTTTGAGCATCAGCCCCCGCATTACCGAAATTAAAAAGACGACCGGACGGAGTAAGTGTCCGTTTTTGATAAAGCGCCGTGCGCTCCAAGCCGGGTAGTTGTGCTATACCCCCCTTTCCATTGTCATTATCAGCCACTGCCTTTAGGTAGAGAGTTAAATAACTGGTAGTATATCCCCAATAAGCAGGACCCTCATAGCATACGCCATCCGGAGCAAAATGTTTCAGGCAGTTGGGCATATACTTGGCAGCATTATCAAGAATGACAGCGGCCTCTTTCGGATAATCTTCTGCAATACCCAAAGCAGCCAGCACCATACCAGTGTTACATACCACGTTCCAATTGGTTTCTCGTTTCGCCCAACTTCCCAAGCTACCCTTTTCGTATTCACGCAATACACGAACAATGGCACGTTCGTACAAACATTTCTTTACCAAGTCTTTAGTCGAAGTAGGCAGCGCATCATACAACCAGTCATAAGCAATAGCTACGGCAGTTGCCATTTCCGCAGTATCCAAATAGTGAGGTGGATCCCAGTCGGGATAGTTACACACCCACAATAAAGCCTCGTTGGCGGCATCCAAGTATTTCCGCTCACCGTAGAGACGGTAAGCTAATGCAAGCGTACCCAAGCGGTTCACATAGGATCGGGATGTCCACAATATATTACCATATTTATCCTTTAGATAAGGTTTCTGCGGAGTAATCGCCAATGTATCCGCTTTCGCTTTCAAGAACTCTGCCAACTCACCGGCAAGCTGATTGTTTTGTATCAACTGCTTCACAGCAGCTTCTTCTGCACCAGTGAACAGCAAGCGAGGGTGATTGGAAAGAAAGCGTTGCTGACCATACATATTGCAAACAAAAAGCAACATGAATACAACAACAGTGCATCTGCCCATATTTGCAATCGAATTTAAAAATAGATTTCTCATATTGAAAGAATTAAATACAACTCCCGTGAATTGTTTTTTATATCATGTAAAAACTAATCTGTCAATTTTGTCACATCCATACTCGGTTTCGGATAGTTTTTAGAAGCAATGTAGTGCTTTGTTTCCTCAATCATCTTGGGAGTGACCTCAAAATCATAGTTACCATAATCGCCTACATGAAATTTTCCGGTCTGAAAGAACCCCCACGCATCGAAGAAGTCCGTAAGATCTGTTTTCAGGAAATCACAGCAAAGCTTAATATACTCATACATATTATGAATAGATGCATTACCCGCCCCTTTATGAGGTTGGTTACGTAAATGCTCCATCAGGTCGGCATAGAAATCCTTATAACCAATCTTATCGGCATAGATTTGAATTTGCCAGAAGGGTATCAACTTATGGAAAGGATCCTTCACACACATGATAAACTGCTTTTCTGGCGCATCAAGTACTTTACTAAAAGCAACCTCATAAATATGACGCTTACTCAAACGACTGGAATCACCCAAACTCATAGTGCCATACATGGAGAAAAGATTATTGCTCACTTCTGTCATTCCTCCCCAAGTAAGCCAAGGACGCATCTGCATCACGTGTCCTATCTCATGATGAATACCCCAGTTGGTTACCACTTCCGGACCTATCGCAGCCTTCATAGTGCCATCTGTACCCTCAAAAGCTACACCGTCACCATCACGAAACATAAAATAGTTAAAGTTAACACGGGCCAAAATACGTTTCTTAGGAATACGATTATATTTTGTAGCACCCGAGAAATCATATTGTACCTGCATTATCTTATCATAATTTTCTGCCAGTTCCCGACCTTTACCATAGGCCAGTTTCTTCAGTTGACTCACGGGATAAGCTATCTGCATATACTTGGACTTAACATCCATAATAGGGCTAACGGCATTATCCAACAAGCGGTTCCAGTCATCGTTACTCTGCACAGTAGCATCAAAATAGCCGTTTTCTTTTCCTGTAACAAAATGAACGGTAATTTCAGGAGCCGTATCAGGATCATCGGCAAAATAGTCCAAATAGACATTCCCCGCTTTCTCTACATAGATAACATTGACTCCTTCGCGTAGAGGTATTTCTTGCTTCTTCAGCCCCCAGCCTTCCGGATCTTTTGTCGGTGGATAACCTGGAGTAGGTTGACGCATCCAATCGGGAATAAGTAACCCCACGCTGCGTCCGTGTAAATCTCCCACCAATACCACATTCTCACCTTGTTCCAGATAAACACCAGTAACATTCTCATAGCGACTATAACCACTATAAAGTTTCATTTGCTGTGCTAACACCTTATTGGAAGGAATAGGTTTGTATGAGTGTAGTAAGTAACGTGATTGGTAAGTACCATTGAGCAACTTGCCTGCCAATTCTTTCATCAGTGGTGTGTTGAACCTCTTCAGTTGTTTACTCTTGAACCCTTCAGGAAGTGAAGCACCTGTCCAGTCAGTGAAATTTTCCAGATCCTTACTCAGTTGCCAAGTGGAGTAAGTGGGCATATTTTGTGCTTGCAGAAGGTTCCCAGCTGTACACAAAACAACGATTGCAAAAATTCGCAGTATTCTCATGAGTTTATTCTTTATTATATATAAATAACCCAAAATGTAAAGGCACCTACACAAGGGGGGGGGGAGAATAGCAAGGTGCACTTTACAGTTCAGGGTATTAAGTTTTACATATTTGAGAAAGGAAAGGGTTAAGGAATAACTCCTTAACCTCTTAATCCTTTTCACTTCTAAATTACTTGATTCCTGTATCAGTCAGATCGCCGGTCACAGAAACAGCGTAAAGCTTATAACCGTTCTGCCAATCGCTTGTCATGGTAAACGTCTTCACGCTACCCTCGGTGACATAGATATGCTTGTCTTGAGCATCGGCAACAACAAAAGCTACAGCGTTCTGCCAGCCATTCATGGTGAAGACTTTGCCATCACGTACAGCAGTACCTTTGATTAATGCCGATTGATTCTTGTAAATCTCCGTATTGTCATCAGTGAGATACTCCAACGCTACACGGGGCTTACTGTATCCCAAGTTGGCAATACGAGCCTTCACATCTTCAATCTCTTCTTCCGTAATAGTGAATTGCTTGTTACTATAATCACCAATCGAAGCATTAATTGGTGTCAGGAAACCCCATGCCGTGAAAAAATCAGTAAGGTCAGCCTTTGCCAAATCACAGCAGTTATAGACAAACTCCAGTTGACACTTGCCGTCAGTTGACGGATTATCTGTAGTACGTACTCTCTCGTACAGATCGGGATAGAACCCACTGTGATCTTCCTGCTCTTTCGGTGTATTCCCTTTAATTTTACCGTAGTAAAGCTGTAATTGCCAGAAAGGAACCAACTTACAAAACACATCGGCTTTAGAATCAGGCTGGTCGAACAGGTTGTGGGCCATTTTGTTGGGAACACACAAAGTCCATGCCTTACTATATCGGCTGCTATAATCAGCAATCTGTTGCGACTGTAAACGTGACGGCTGTCCGAATACAACAGTCTGCACATAGAGAGCCATAATGTTGTTAGTCACCTCCGTCATACCATGCCATTTCAACCCCGGACGAACCTGATTGACGTGCCCCAACTCATGAGCCAATCCCCAAATACTTGACGGTAACGCCGCCTCATTGGCTAGTTCCTTTAGAGCATAGTCTACATAAGCCGTGTGATAATCGGAAGCATAGAGATAACTGTCTTGATTATAATGTACATGGAAGTAGCTACGATTGTGGAACATCTCGTTGCCAGGCTTCATCAAACCCAAGAACTCCTGCTGACTATAAGCCATTTCATCATAAAGTTTTACCAGTTCGTCCACATCCTTTGTATAATTCAAGAAAGAAGCTGTGGGGAACGTCATGTGAGTGTATTGTCCCAATACATCGAAATGAGTATCCACGGCATCAGCCAGCAACTGCTTCCAACGTCCCTTCTCATGTTTCTGCGTATCGTAATAGCCGTTCACTCTACCCGATGTAAAATGAAGCGTGATTTCAGGAGCTGTTTGATAGTTGTCCACGTTATACATTACGTACACTAATCCAGAGTTCTTCATGATGAAATTATTCAATCCATCTACCACCGTATAATCTTGCGGATTGTAAAATCCATCCACACCCGGTTGATCTAAGTTCTGTACTCGGATAGTGATGTTCTTCAACCCCTTCAAGTCTGCCATCACTGCCAATTCTTCTCCCTCCTTTACTGAAATTCCAGCAGGGTTGTCCATGCGGCTGTATGCAGCCGTTTTGTTTCGTTTGGCCTCTGTTTCTGATCTTGGAAATGCCTTAAAATGACCAATACGGAACTCGCGGGGGTACTTGTCGTTCTTCATATACCACGCCAAGTTCTTGAAGAAGGAGTGGTCACAATTCAAGATGTCTTGTTCTGTAATGTCGTCACGCAGTTCACTACAAGCCGGATCCTTAAATAATGTCGTGTAATCAAAGTTTAATGGATTTCGTTGATAGAATTCCATTTCTACTACTTCAAAAAAATCGTTATTTTTATCTGCCGTATATGACCCAGACTTCCGAAGTGTGATCATTACTTGTGTCACATCAATTTGTGCCATGGGAAGATCGATACGATTGGCAGCAGAAAGAGTCTCAAATTTCAGTCCTTCCACCAGCAATTCCCAATCGGTTTCAACACCATCCACCATTCGTTTACAAGATACGTCTACTTCCTTAATAGCACCATTAAAAACAGCTGTGTAAGCATAGTATAAAATATAATCAAGATTTCGTTTCTCCTCAAAAGTGAAAATGAGATGTTTGGGCACCGGTTGATTCCAGCCTGATTTCCAACGGGTATTCAAGTCCCCATCTATCATATTCTCTAGTGCCCTCATGACATCACTCGAGTTTTCTGGACGTAACGTACCATCATAGGTAACCCCTTTCACTGCAATCTTGACATCCTCACCTATTTGAGGAACCCCCGGAACGTAATTATCTAATCCGCGCTGAACGATGGATACTGTCACCGTCTCAATCTCCGATTCTAAGTCAGAATCAGAGATGATCACTTCACCTGTACGACGTGCCCCATTGTTGGCTTTCACTGTCAGTACATAATTGTCAGTCACAGGGTCGTGTGCGCCACGAGTTTTAGCAGTCTGCTTTTCAATCCATGCAGTTCCTTCCTCCCCTTCCATTGCGTCAATGACCATATCATAGTTCACATTGGTGGTAATTTCTAACTCGACCTTGTTACCCGCTTCTTCCACGTTGAAAACATTCTGTGACACGAGAATGGCCTTTCCCCATCCCAGTTGCGCCACGTTGATAGTGTCGGTAAGCGAGCGGGCCTTGATGAAAAAGCGTCCGCGACGAACGTTCTTTTCTTCATTTGGCTCCACTGTCAATTCCAAGTCTCCATCGTCTAATTTAGTGATGTTGCACCACTCGCCCAGTCCATCGGCAAGTTCCACAGAAAATTCTTCGTTGCAACGCAGCTCCATAACACGGGTAGAAGCTTCTTCGCCAAAGTTCAGACTCTTAGATTCAGCTTTCAAGAAAGGTGATATCGGGCGTTCGAACGCTGTATCATAGTCCTCACAGGCAGAGAGGCCTAAAGTCAGTATCAACGCTACTAAACCGAATTTTTTTTTCAATAGATGTCTACTGATCATAATATTTTTAATTAGATGATTTTACAATAATACGATTAATAATAAGGATTCTGCACAATCTGTGGAGCTTTCTGTATTTCGCTTTGCGGAATAGGCATAAGGTACTGCCCTTTATGGAAAGTACGCTGTAACGGCAGATCTACAGGATAGAAATCCTCCAATTTATCAGCCAGAGTGTTCAGTCCGCGATCGGGCATACCGAGATGCTGCTCTGCAATCTTCCAACGACGAATATCGAAGAACTTATGCCCTTCAAAATAAAGCTCATTCAAGCGTTCGACACGTACAATCTCGCGCAAACCGTCTTGTGTGGATGCCTTTGTCGGTGTGTTTGAGTATTCTTTCCATGCTGTATCTACATCGGGAATACCGGCACGTTGGCGAATTTTGTTCAAGTATACCTTAGCATCATCCAAGTGGTTCAATTCTACCAGTGCCTCAGCGTAGTTAAGGTAAAGCTCGCCTAAGCGGAACAATACCATAGGATAATCAATCAATGCTCCCTGAAACTCAGGTCTCGACCATTTTTTGTTCACAAATCCACTAATACTGTAATTCATGTTATCACGGTTACCGCGTCCGTGATCTTGGTTATTCAGCAATTGTAGTAGTACAGCTCGTTTGGCCGGGTTGCCATTGCCCATATCTTTGTCATTATATCTACCCATCTCGCAATAACCGTTCTGATAGCCTATCCAAGCATAGAAACGAGGCTCGCGGGTTGTACAGAGACGCATCACCCGTTCGGTAGGGTCACCATAGTTATTGCCGTCGTTGTTATTGGGAGCCATAATCCATTCATAGCGTCCGTCATAGTCGAAAGTCTTGTCATCTTCCATAGGCAGACCATTCTTGGTATAGAACTGCTCTACAGATTGCAATGTAGGACAGATCACAGCACTCAGGTCCCCCTTGTAACTGCCTGCTGTCTGACGTGGAGTGGTACGACGCTGAATACCGTAATATTCATCATCACGCGTGTCACACCAGATAGCTTCCGGATTACCACCGACAAAATCAAGAATGTTATAACGCAGGCGACGCTGTGCTTTGTTGGGTAACCCCGGTTTGGCATCACTGGGTTCACCGGCATCCTCATCGGAATAAAGATGAAATCCTGCCTTTTCAATCTCCTTAATGGCTTCTGCTGTCACATCAGCGCACTTCTGCCATTTGTTTAGATCGAAAGTCTGTGAAACCAACGGACGCCCGTCGATAGGACTCTTAAAATTAGCATACATCTCGGAATTGCCGTTATAGAGCGGAGAAGCGGCATAAAGGTAAAGACGTGACTTGATAGCGAGTACAGCCAACTTTGTGGCACGTCCGTAATCGCTACCGCTGAAAGTGGTAGGAAGCACATCATAGGCCTCAGTCAATTTCTGGTCGATGAACGTTACTACCTCATCCACACTGCTACGTTCGGGGAAGTCGGCAATTTGCGTATTCAGGTCCATTGCGTTACGCATAATGATAGTAGGTCCATAAGAACGGAACGAAAGGAAGTGATAATAGCCGATAAGGAAGTTAGCCTCTGCATTGTAAAGTTCACCCATCTCCGGAGTGTACTCCTCAGAGTAAGGACAGTTCTTTAATGCCTCCTGAAACATATAGCACTGACGGATACCGTTCCAAATATTCGCCCAAGTATTGGATGTATAGCTTAGGCTGGAAGGTGAGTAAGTGCCATACTTAAAGGTAGTGAAGAGTTCCTTGGTAACAGCTGTCATCTCTTCAGGCAACCAATAAGTACCTGGATACGCTCTGTTATTAGGCAGGTAGCCATAGCAGGAGTAAAGATACTTCTTAATGGCAGTAGGGTTAGCCCATGTGTCGGATTCCTTTGCACGCTCATCGGGCACAATGTCCAAATAATCGCACGAAGCCATATTAACTGCAAGGGCGCATATACTTAAAAAACGGAATATCTTTTTCATATTTATATCTATTTATTATTAAAGGAGACTTGAACACCAAAATTAAACACGCGCTGCGTTGGATACTTCAATCCATTGCCGTTACTCATTTCCGGATCCCAATGGTCGAACGGTGAGAAAGTGAGCAGATTTTGTCCGCTTACGTAGAAACGCCATCCTTTATGGGTATAACCAATCTCCGCATTCTTCAACTTCAGGAAAGCGCCATTGCGCAGCCAGTAAGTAGAAGCTGCCGCATTGTTGGCATTATCATTAGCTGTAAGACGCGGATATTTAGCGTTCAAGTTGGGATTGTCAGGACTCCAGTGGTCATCGGCAATATATTTAAACAGCCCATAGATCGTGACATTACCATACGGGTGGATACCGCTCATCAAAAGAGAGGTCTTGGCAGCCCCTTGGAAGAAGAAGGAGAAATCCCAGTTTTTCCACTTCATAGACGGACCGAAACCGTAAATGATTTCCGGATCTTTCGGATTACCTACGTACATACGGTCGTTGGGATCGATGACATTGTCATACTCACCCTTATAATTAGGTAGATTGGCATACCAGATGTCACCCGGTTCTGGAATATACCCCAACGTCTGTGTAGGATTATTTTTGATAGTTGCTTCATCGGGGAAAAGTCCGTGAGCAATATAAAGCAAGTTCTGTCCAAGTGAGTGTCCTACGGATGACAGGTTAGGATATTCGCGGAAAGGAGGCTCGTCACGCTCTAAGATGGTGTTGTGTGCATACGTAAAGGTACCCTTAAAGGAAAGAAAGAAGTTCTTATTGAACTGCTTGTTGAAGTCGATAGACATTTCTATTCCCACGTTCTTCATTTTACCTAAATTTCCGTAAACAGCAGCATTACCTGTTCCCAAAAATTGAGGGATAGTATTACTACGTGAAAGAAAAATGTCACGACGCGTCTCCTTAAAGACCTCAGCTGTAAAGTTGAAGCTGTTGTAAAGTTGCATATCAATACCGGCATTCACCTTCTCTCCTACTTCCCAACCCAAACTAGGATTGTAATAACGACCCCACGTAGGACCGGAATAAGAGACTTTTCCACCAGGCAGACCGGTCGCATAACCAGGAGAATTATTCAAATTAATAGTTTCCAAATAGGCGAAACGTCCAACAGACTGGCTAGTATCATCGTTACCTACCAGCCCCCATGAAGCACGTAACTTCAGGTTAGAGACTACAGGACGAATGTTATCCCAGAACTTCTCGTTGGAAATGTTATATCCGATGGCTACTGAAGGAAAGAAACCGTAGCGATGCCCCTTGGCAAAATTTTCGGAACCGTTGTAACCAAAATTCACCTCTGCCATATAGCGATTATCATACGCATAGGAGACACGCCCGGCGATACCCTGCTTGCGCTTGGGCAACGAAGAGTAGAGGTCGGTCGGTTTATTAGTATTATACTGCTGACGGTTGAAGAGGAACATCACGTTCACATCGTGTACGCTATTGAACACCTGCTTATAGTCTAGAATCGCCTGCATATAGATGTTACGTTCGCCACCCGTTGCACCACCAGCAGAAGTATTCAGTGTGGTATCGTACTCCTTAGCGGTACGCCGTAGCACATATTCCAACGTTTCCGGATCATAACTATCAATCTGAAAAGCGTTGTAACCTGCCGTACGTTTGCTTTCTGATATGGCCTTGTTCTTAAAAGAGAACAATCCGCTCACACTCAAACCTTTGAGAATCATATCAAGTTTCTGGTTCACCTTAAAATTAGCGGTAACAATACTCGTAAACTGACTACGATAACCTGAGACATACTCGGCTACAGGGTTACGGTATCCAGTATTGTACGGACCACCCGCCATGTCACCCCACATCACATAGTCGGTATTGAAGCCTCCGGTACCAGCGGGCCAGCTCACAGGAAAGTCTACCGGATTAGAAATCATACTTAGAGCAAACAAGTCGGAAGGTTTCTGATTGGGGCCAGACCAGTCGGTAATAGAAGCGTTTAAACCCAATGAAATCTTCGTAGTAGAAGTGGCTTGAAGGTTCAGATTGTTCACGAAATCGTAGTTCGTGACATTGATATTATTATTATAGCTGAATCCGTAGTCCTTGCTCAAGGAACGCATATTGCCATCGCTATGTTTCACACCCACGCTCATGAAGTAGTCCATCTTCTTACTACCGCCGCGAATATTGAAGTTGGCGCGTTCAGAATAAGAGTTCTTCTTAAACATCTCATCATACCAGTTTACATCGGGAAAGATATAGGGATTCAAACGGTTACGCGTACCCTCAATCTTTTCCGCTTTGTAAGGGTTACCCGAAGCCGCCTTACGCGTCAAAGCCTCATTATAGCACTCCATGAAAGTGACACCACCTGCCATCTCGGGCACAGCTGTCATTTGGCTTACGGCACCCTCCAAACGGAAGTTGATAATCGGCTTCTCAAGGTCTCTACCGTTTTTGGTAGTCACAATCATGACACCGTTGGCACCACGCGTACCATATAAAGCCGTTGCTGTAGCATCCTTCAAAATAGAAAAACTCTCGATAACCTCAGGGTCAAGAGCATTCAACTCAGCCGAACTGATTTCTACTCCATCTAATATTATCAAAGCCCCTGTAGCACCGCTGAAAGTAGACTTACCACGAATCCAGAAGTCAGCACCGTCGGCACCCGGTTCACCGCTACGTTGCACAGCTATGACACCCGAAAGACGTCCGGCAAATGAAGTGGACAAACTAGAAGAAGGAACCTTCAATTCAGCAGGTCTCACCTGCGTCACAGCACCGACCAAACTTTCTTTCTTTTGTCCTACGCCAAAAGCTGTCACAACCACTTCATCCAATGATTCAGTAGCTTCACTCAACTCAACTGTATAAGTTTTTAAATGAGTTACACTGATTTCTTTGCTCTCATACCCCAAATAAGAAATGATAAGCACATCTCCTTTCGCAGCTTTCAAAATAAATTCACCATCAAGATTAGTAGTAGTACCAACAGTAGTACCCTTTACTTTGACAGCTGCACCAATAACTGGTTCACTCGTTTTTCCATCCAGAACAACACCTCGGATCTCGCCCGTTTTTTGTTGTGCTCCCATAGAATTAACTAAAATCACCTCATTTCCATTCACTCCATTCGCGAATGAAGAATTCGAAATGAAACAAAGGCCCAAAGTCAACAAAGGAAGCGCACTAAGAATTATGCAACTTTTCTTTTTCATAATAATAAAGAGTTTTTTGTTTTCATAATAAAAGTTTTGTTTTAGATAAAGGCTTAATTATTTATCGGCACAAAAGTGAATAATTTCATTTAAATAAAGAGGAAATTTAGTCTATTTCAGGTACTGAATTTGTCTTCTTCATGAAAAAGATCTATTTTAACACAACACAGAGAGGATTAACGATTTCTTTCCAAAAAGGTAGTTTACCAAACAAAACGTTAAAAACAAAAGTGAAAACACAAGTTCCCCTCGAATGGACGGAATATCCCCTCACTTATTTCATATAGGAATAACTTTGCAACATAAAACATATAACACCTAATAATATGATTAGATTTATGAAGAAGAATCCGGTAATCCCCCCAAAATGGATTATACTCACTGCATTGGCGTATTCACTAACTACTGCACAGGCTCAAACGCTCCAGGAAGAAAAAGCATTTATCAAGGAGAACATGGAATTCGCCTCCAAACAGTATGAGTTGATGATGCAGACCCCCGCACAAGGGAAAAATGGAAAAGCCATAATGCCACACAGTATACGTAAAGATGGTACTCCCAGTAAAGGCAGTATTTACCTTTGGACTGCAGGTTTTTTCCCCGGTACATTATGGTATCTGTCTGACTATACTGGAGACAAGGCTTTACAGGACTCTGCCCTAGCTTATACTCGAAAGATGGAACCTGCGAAGACTTTCACCGATAACCACGACATCGGCTTTATGATGTATTGTAGTTACGGCAACGCTAACCGCTTCGCTCCAAAGGCCAGCTACGAAGACATTTTGGTGGAATCGGCACGATCGCTCTGTACGCGCTTCCGTCCTAAAGCAAATGTCATCCAGTCGTGGAACGGATTTCGCAGTTGGCATGGCGACAAAGTATATGACTTCCCCGTTATCATTGACAACATGATGAATTTGGAACTGTTGTTCCACGCCTCCAAAGTAACGGGGGATGAAAGTTTTCGCAAGATAGCGGTCTCACATGCAGAAAAGGTAATGCAACATCAAGTACGTAAGGACTACAGTTGCTTTCACATCATATATTATGATAAAGAGACAGGCAAGCCCATCAAAGGAGAGACTTCTCAAGGATACTCTGACAATTCGGCTTGGTCACGCGGACAAGCTTGGGGCATCTACGGATTCACCATGTGTTACCGTGAAACGAAAGACAAACGTTTCCTCAAAACAGCAGAAAAGATGGCGAATTTCTACCTCGACCATCCCAATCTCCCTTCCGACAAGATTGCCTGGTGGGACTTTAACGCCTATCAAGAAGGTTATACTCCAGGCATCCGTTCTAATGCCGGTAAAACAGTAAACAACTACCGTGACGCTTCTGCCGCTGCCTGCGTAGCTTCGGCATTGCTAGAACTGAGCACCTATACCAAAGGTAACAAAAGCAAGAAGTATATGGAAAGTGCCAAGCAGATCCTACATGCATTAGGTAGTGCCAATTATCGTGCTGAACTAGGCAAAAATGCCAACTTTATCTTGATGCACAGTGTGGGTACTGTGCCGCATAATGCAGAAATAGACGTGCCACTAACATATGCTGACTACTATTTCATCGAGGCTTTGCACCGATACAACCGAATGCTGGACGGAAAAAGTCCGCTATAAACAAAAGAACAGAAATCGATGAAAAGAAAAACCTATCTAATCTATCTACTGACATTCATGATGATGATGCCAGTAGGAGTACAAGCCAAAGACAAGAAAAAGGAGAAGAAGAATATTCCTATGACGGAAATTCAAACCACTGGCACCCAAGATCGCGCCATATGGGTAAAGCTACTTTGGAAAATATCATATCCTGTCATCCATAACCTCGCAGAAGGAACACTACACCAAAATATGCCCATTGAGACCCGTAGTGGTGAAACAGCAGGCTACAAAGACATGACACATCTGGAAGCTGTGGGCCGCACACTCGCCGGAGTTGCCCCCTGGTTGGCACTTCCCGATGATAATACTGAAGAAGGTAAATTGCGCAAACAAATGCGCGAAGAAGTACTAAAAGGTTTAAAGAATGCTGTAGATCCTGCATCACCCGATTTGTTGAACTTCACCAAGCACGCTCAACCCATCGTGGATGCTGCCTATCTGGTACATGCTTTCCTCCGCGCCCCCAAAGCGTTGTGGGAACCACTAGATGAGATGACAAAGAAACGTTACATTGAATCTCTTCAATCTCTACGTAACCGTACCGGCGCCTACAATAATTGGCTACTCTTCACTGGATTAACAGAAACATTTCTACTTGGGAAAGGCGCACAATACGACCAATTCCGTATCCGTATAAGTAAAAACAAGGTAAAAGAATGGTATGTAGGTGATGGCTGGTATAGTGACGGTCCGTCATTCAGTATGGACAATTATAACGCCTATGTGATGCACTCCATGATGGTTGCCATGTTGGAAAACCTTTTGCCCAAACGTTGGGCAAGCCAGAAAGAACTGGACGAAGCAATGAATCGTATGATACGCCACTCTGAGTTTTGTGAACGTATAATTGCTCCTGATGGTACGTACCCCGCTTTCGGACGATCGGTGACTTATCGTACTGCTGCATTTCAATCGTTAGCCGATGTGGCCCTACGTAAAAAATTACCCTCACACGTTTCTCCCGCACAAGTACGTTGTGCCCTAACGGCTGTACATCGTAACATGTACGAAGGCAATCAGAATTTTGATAAGGATGGTTGGTTAGTCCTCGGCTTCAATGGTCACCAACCAGAATGCGCTGATAGTTACACTTCCACCGGCAGTCTCTATATGGCTACTTTAAGTTTCCTACCTCTCGGACTTCCTGCCGACGACCCATTCTGGACAGACACTTACGCAGACTGGACCAGCAAGAAAGCTTGGAAGGGAGAGCATTTGCACAAAGATTACAAAGTAGAATATTAGAACACATATAATTACGATCTTGTAATGGAAGATAAAAAAATATATTTACCTGAATTAATATTCAACGGTAAGGAGTTAATTGGAGATCATGTAGAGAAGTCCACTCGTAAGTTAGGTGATTTGCGAGGAATCTTTGAAAATGGAACAGCATTCGAGTCTATGAATCTTGAGCAAATCGCATATCATGTATCTTGCACTTTTCCGGTACAGGAAGGTACGTCAGGTGGTTTATTCATGGGAATCACTTATTTGATGCCGGGTAAAGTCGGTGACGAGTATTTCATGACGAAAGGGCATTTTCATTCGAACATTGATCGTGCTGAGTTTTATTGGGGAGTAGAAGGCGAAGGTATGCTCATTTTGATGAACGAAGCACGTGAAGTCTGGGCTGAACGTATGTATCCCGGAAGTTTACATTATATACCTGGAGGAATTGCACACCGCGTGGCTAATGTCGGCAATAGCATGTTGATTTTTGCAGCTAGTTGGCCTTCGGATGCAGGTCATAATTATGAAACAATTGCTAAACACGGATTTGCACGTCGTTTAAAAGAAGTGAACGGCAAACCAAAACTTGTTTAAATAAGAAAATATGTATTATATAGGAATAGATTTAGGCGGTACTATCATAAAAGTGGGGCTGATTCGTCAGGGACAAATCATTAACAGCAGAAAACTAGAAGCCCATTCAAAGAATGGGTTACAACCACGGCTGGAATTGATAGCTAACGCCATTACGCATCTACTCATTGAAACCGGTGTCTCTTTTGATAACCTTGGTGGTGCATTCTTGGCATTCCCAGGTATTGTAGACGTTCATAACAAACGAGTTGTATCTACGAATGCCAAGTATGACGATGCTTCTTCTATTGATCTGCAACGTTGGTGTATCGAACATTGGAACATACCTTTCGCCATCGATAATGATGCCCGTGCCGCAACTGTTGGAGAATGGCAGTTTGGGGCTGCTCGCGGCAAAGAAAATATTGTTATGATGACCATTGGTACCGGGATTGGTACTGGAGTAGTTATTGAAGGGAAATTACTTTATGGTCAACATTATAGGGCCGGTTCATTAGGTGGACATCTGATTGTAGACTATAAAGGAAGACATTGCACCTGCGGTAATGTAGGATGTGTAGAAGCATACGCGTCTTCTTTCTTTCTGCCGCACATAATTAGTGAAAACGAAAAGCTTAGCTTGACGTTTCGTAAAGATACGGCCAATTATGATTTTAAGAATCTATTTGAGCAAGCCACTGCCGACGTAGTTGATGCCAAACTGGTAGTGGAGGATTGTATGGATGTATGGAGTGCTGCCATCGTAAATTATATTCATGCTTATGATCCTCAGACGGTAATTTTAGGAGGAGGTATTATGAAAAGCAAGAATCTAATACTGCCTTATATACGTGACAAGGTAAATGCATTGGCTTGGTGTCCGGATGATAAAGTAGAAATTGTAGCCTCTACGTTAGGAGACAATGCCGCGCTAGTAGCTGCAGAGTATTATTTTGAATAAAAATTGTCTTTAATTCTATATATTATGAACAAATATCTACTAGATAATACAAATTCAAATTATGATAAATTTCCCGTTATCCAAGTATCGGGAGAAGAACAAAGTTGTGTAGTAGGATGGGAAAACATAACTTCCAAGTTACGCTCTTTATTACAACAGCAAAACAAGAAAATATTGATAATAGAATGTTATCAGGGAGTATATGATAACGAAGTTCTGGAAGCTATACAGACGAGGTTCCCAAAAGCCTGTATCTTTAAAACTGCATCGGTAATGAAAGAGCAGAATATCTTATATAATGCTATCAAAGAAGATGTGACGGATGATGAGATTTTCGGTTATATGACACGCTATACAATGGATGTATACTTCGACACAGACAAAGTAGAAGGAATGCGCGAATTGATTGCTACATCGTCTGCCGAATACGTAATTGTCTATGGCGTAGGAGCTTCTTATATTTGGCAAAACGATTCTGTTATAGCTTATCTTGATATGGCTCGTTGGGAGATACAACTTCGTTTCCGTCGCAATGAAGTTTCGAATGTTGGTTTTGAAAATGCTACTCAACGCACTTCTTTACAGTACAAACAGGCATTTTTTGTTGACTGGCGTATCTGCGACCGATGGAAAAAGCAGATAATGAGACAGATAGATGTTTTCATTGATACCAATAAAGCTGGAGAGCCGAAAATGGTGTCTGCTGCTGCCCTTTTCAAGGGGTTGGATATTGCCGCATCACGTCCATTCAGAGTTGTACCCTATTTTGACCAAGGTCCATGGGGAGGACAGTGGATGAAAGAAATATGCGATCTAGATAGAGAGGCTGTAAATTATGCCTGGTGTTTTGATTGCGTGCCGGAGGAAAATAGTCTTTACCTGGGTTTCGGCGATATTTATTTTGAGATTCCTTCCATTGATTTGGTATTTACCCATCCAGTCCAGTTATTAGGACCTAATGTCTATGGCCGGTTTGGAGATGAATTTCCTATTCGTTTTGATTTTCTCGATACAATGGAAGGTGGAAATTTGAGTCTACAGGTACACCCTTTAGTAGAGTATATTCAGGAGAAATTCGGAATGCATTATACTCAGGAGGAAAGTTATTATATACTAGATGCAAAAGAAGATGCAAAGGTGTATTTGGGAGTGAAAGAAGGAACAAACCCGGAGGACATGATTAGTGAACTACGTCAAGCACAGAAAAGTGGTGTATTTGATGCGGAAAAATATGTGGGAATATATCCGGTGAAAAAACACGATCATGTACTAATTCCTCCCGGTACGATACATTGTTCAGGTTCAAACAGTATGGTCCTGGAAATCAGTGCCACCCCTTATATTTTTACTTTTAAGCTTTGGGATTGGGGAAGAGTTGGTCTTGACGGACGTCCCCGACCTATTAATATAGAACATGGAACGCATGTTATCCAATGGGAACGCACCGAAAGCTGGGTAAAAAAAGAAGCTATTAATTGTTTTGTTCCCATTACAGAAGGAAATGGATGGCGGGAAGAACGTACCGGACTTCATGAACGGGAGTTTATAGAAACACGACGTCATTGGTTTACAGGAAAGGTACCTCATGAAACGAACGGTTCTGTTCAAGTATTGAATCTAGTGAAGGGACGTGAAGCTATTATAGAAAGTCCTTCTAATGCTTTTGCCCCTTTCGTGGTTCATTATGCGGAGACATTTATTATCCCGGCAGCTGTAGGCTCTTATACCATACGTCCCTATGGAGAATCGGAAGGAAAAGAATGTGCAACCATTAAAGCTTACATACGAAAATGATGAATTGTGATGAAATGCTTTTTAATCCGGGTCTTGAAATAAATCCGGTATTTTCCCCAATGGGATTTGAATACGGACAAGATGTATTTGGTCCGGAAGTTGAAAACAGAATGCTGGATGACATTCGTAAAAGTTTAATGGATCCTGCTTGTGAAGGTCCTGAGATAGTCTACTCTATTGCTATGGATGTAGGTAAGAAAGAGCATAGAGCTTTATTGGAAAAAATGCATTTACTGTATGGAGTGGTAACCTATGCCGCTGGCCGTTTAGGAAATGAACCAATTCGCAGTCAGGGCCATATTCATAAAGTTTCGTCTTTCAGTAATTGGTCTACTCCCGAAGTTTATGAAATATGGACAGGCGAAGCTATTATTTATATGCAGGAGTATGCAGAGGATAATCCAGGGCGTTGTTTTGCCGTGTACGCTAAAGCTGGTGAAGTGGTGGTGGTTCCACCTTATTGGACACATGCTACAATCAGTGCAAATCCAGAATCTCCACTTACATTCGGCGCTTGGTGTGATCGTGATTATGGATTTGTTTACGACGGGGTACGTAGACATGGAGGCATTGCCTGGTTTCCCTTTTTCAACGCTGAAAATAAAATAGAATGGAAAGCTAATACAAAGTACCATACCTCTGAATTAGTTTGTAAGACTCCTAATGATTACTCTGTTTTAGGAATAGAACCAGATAAAAGCATTTATAAGATTTTTGAACAGAATCCTGATACCTTCGCGTATGTTCCTTCTCCCCAATTAAAAGAAGATGTGTGGAAAAAATTTGTACCTTAATCATTCATACAGAAATAATGAAACAAGTAAGTCAACATAAAAATACGGTACAAGTATATATAATAGCCATTATTGCAGCTACGGGAGGATTATTGTTCGGATTTGATACAGGCGTCATATCAGGAGCCATCCCTTTCTTGCAGAAAGATTTTGGCATTAATGATGGAATAATAGAACTAATTACTACAGCCGGACTTGTTGGAGCAATTGCTGGTGCGCTGTTCTGCGGTAAAATAACTGACTATTTGGGACGTAAAAAAGTGATACTTGCATCAGCGGTAATATTTGCCGTGGGTGCTGTTTGGTCAGGACTTGCCCCAAATCCGTTAAATTTAATACTGGCACGTCTCTTCTTGGGAATAGCTATCGGAGTATCATCATTCGCTGTTCCTCTTTATATAGCAGAAATCTCACCAACGAATATCCGTGGTACTTTAGTATCTATGTTCCAACTCATGGTAACGTTAGGTGTATTGGTTTCTTATTTATCCGATTTGTTTTTTGCGGATGAAACCAATATTAGTTGTTGGCGACCTATGTTTTATGCAGGCGTGCTTCCGGCACTCATTTTATTAATAGGTATGTTTTGCATGCCCGAGAGCCCTAGATGGTTGATGAGTAAAGGATTCATGCAAGAAGCAATGCTCATATTAAGGAAGATTGAAGGAGCGGAAACGGCCGAAAAAGTGGTACACGCTATAAATGAAGAGATAGAAAAAAATAAGAATGAAATTTCGAAATGGAGCGAACTATTAAAACCAACATTACGTACACCGCTTTTTATTGCTGTCGGGATCATGTTCTTCCAACAGTTTGTAGGTATTAATACAGTTATTTATTACAGTCCCAAGATTTTCTTTATGGCAGGTTTTGATGGAGCCGTTTCTGCTATATGGGCCGCGGTCGGTGTAGGAGTTGTTAATGTTACCGCGACTCTTGTCTCAATTTACTTTATAGACAAATTAGGACGCCGCAAACTCTATTTTACAGGATTAACTGGTATTATTCTATCTTTAGTAGCTTTATCTGCCAGTTTCGCATTAGTCAATGAGTTAGGCTATATAGGTCAATGGATTACAGTTATTTTCATGTTTCTCTACGTTGCTTTCTTTGCTATCAGTATAGGTCCGCTAGGTTGGTTGATTATCTCTGAAATATTTCCTCAAAAAGTACGCGGCTTAGGAGCATCAGTCGGTTCACTCTCTGTTTGGATATTTAACAGCATCGTTTCTTTTACTTTTTTCAAACTTGTAAATGCATTGACTATATCTGGTTCTGAAATTATAACTGATGGTGAAAAAGCTGGTAATCCAGCTGGAGCATTCGGCTTTTATGGATTAATAGCTTTGATAGCTCTCGTATGGGGGTATTTTTACGTACCTGAAACAAAAGGAATATCATTAGAAAAAATTGAAGACTTTTGGCGTAAAGGAGGAAAACCACGAAAACTTAAATAAATTGTTGAATCTAATAACATAAAAACAAATGAAAAAAATAATTTTAATTATGTATTGTTTTCTTTCTACCCTTATTTGGGCAAATAATGGAAGGACAACAATCTCATTAAATGGAGAATGGGATTTTGATCAGACGGAACAAGCTTTTCCACCACGGAAGTTCACTCGAAAAATACCAGTCCCCGGGTTAGTACATTTAGCGAAACCCAAAATCGCTCAATACGAAAAATTCTTCAAGAAACCTGATGTTGTAGAATTGACTGAACAGTCTAATTTCTTGGAACGCGACTATAAACCAATGTACAATTGGTACAAACGAAAAATATTTATTGATGAAAAGTTAAAAGGTGAGCAATTATTTCTTACCATAAAGAAAAGCCAATACGTCACACGGGTTTTTGTGAATGGGCATCAGGTGGGAGCATCTATGGAATGTTATACTCCGATAGATGTTAATATCACAAGTGCTGTAAAATATGGAGCAGAGAATGAAATCTTAATTCAAGTTGGTGACCGGGCATGGTTACCTAGCGAGGCAGCTGGCAGTACGGATAAGGAAAAAGTACATTATCTGCCCGGTATCTGGGATGATGTGTTCATTACAGTTACTGGTAAAATACGGGTCGACAAAGCTCTGTTTCTTCCTTCCCTAGCAAAAAAACAAGTGACGGTCAAGACTTTGATACGAAGTTTATATCCGCCACAGATGTTGTATGGTGATAAAATGAAGGATATCTGTAAGTTAGAGTTCCGCATCAAAGAGAAAACTACCGGACGAATAGTAAGTGAGAAGACCATTAAGGGTGAGACAAAACGAGATAACAGAACTTATTTCGAAACAACTATTCCTATAGATAACCCAAAAGCTTGGACACCGGACTCACCTTTCTTGTATGAAGGTGAAGTGTCAGTTTATAATCAAGATAAACTGGTAGACCGATATTCTGTAAACTTTGGTATGCGTGATTTTTCAAGAAGAGGTAAATTCTTTACTCTCAATGGAGAGAAATTTTATTTGCGAGGATCTAATATCACGCTTCAACGTTTTTTCGAAGACCCAGATTGTCAAGCATTGGCTTGGGATCGAGAATGGGTAAAGAAATTAATGATAGATCTACCGAAATCAATTAACTGGAATGCCATGCGAATATGTGTCGGTATTGTTCCTGATTTCTGGTATGACCTTTGTGACGAGTATGGCATCGTGTTGCAAAATGAGTGGTTTTATTGGCAAAATCATGGATGGGATGAACAGGTACGTAAAGAATATACCAATTGGGTCTGGAGTGATGGGAATCATCCCAGCATCGTAATTTGGGATGCAATCAATGAGAATTGGGACAACTATATTGGAAATACGTTAATCCCCGAGCTGAAAAAGTTAGATCCTACCCGTATTTGGGATGCCGGTTATATGACATCCACTCAGATGGGAGCAAATGATGAAATGGATGAGCCACATCCATACCGTGCAATTACATTGATGCATTCCAGCAAACTAAATGACTACTTTAAAAAACATCCTTATAATTTAGGAGCATTACATGATAATTGGACAGGATTCTCGTATATTCTTGATGCGGGTGTACCTCAGTTAGTTAACGAATACGGTTGGATTTGGTTATGGCGTGACGGAAGACCTTCGAAGTTGACACTCAACAATTTCAATTATTATCTTGGTGAAAATGCTACTCCGGAACAATGTCGCGAGTTACAAGCTTACTGGTTGGAGCTTGAAACGGAATGGCTACGTTCAGAACGTTCTATAAGCGGAATCTTGGCCTTTTGCCATTTGACTAATAATTATGGTTTCACGGGTGATTGGTTTATCAACGACATTAAAGATCTAGAACCTTCACCAACATTCCATTGGTTCAAGCATTGTTTCGCACCCTCAGCAGTCTTTATAGATTTAACAGATTACCGTTATACCAAGCACTTACAACCATTAGTACCAGGCAGTAATCTAGCTTTCAACTTGGTGGGGGTGAATGACTTAAAAAAAACTTCATCAGGAAAAGTTATTTTGAAATTACTAGATGAAAAAGGGAAGGTTATTTCAACGCAGGAAGAATCAATTATGATTGAATCATTTGGCAAACGCTTACAACCTTGCCTGTTAAAATTACCTTCTAAATCGGGTGGCTATCTCCTAATTGCAGAATATTATGAAAATGGAGTTTCAAAACCAACACTCAGTCGCCGTTATCTAAAAGTAGGCAATACAACAAACTCTTTCAAAAATTATTTCGAATTTACTTTAAATTAATAAGGGATGGATACATACTGCACAACATGTTGCGCTCCGATGCCTCATCTGGAATTCAGATAAAGTTCGGTGCTGACTGCAAAAAACAAAGATACCAGAAAATAGTATCACCTTTTTCTTATTTCAACTTTCTGATAAAGAAGAAATAGAATAAGGGTGATACTTTGAAAATGTTATTACAAACAAAAAATAAAAATTACTATGTTTACATTAATTATTGAAAGCCGCTCGTCGGAACAGATGGTGTTCCACCGCTGATCGATTCTCGACTGAAGAACTTGAAAAGAAAAGTGGATGCCACAATCTACTTTATACGCCCCAATACAACATAGAAGTAGAGAAGACAATTATCCCTGACTATCTTCTCTCTTTCTTTTACAAGATCAATTTCATCACTACCTTTTTCCGGTTGTGCTATGATCTTAACTCTCTATCTGATCTGCCCCAAGCATCAAAGCCAAATTCCTATATTCACCCCAATAAATCTCTCTTCGGCATGAAAAAATGCGTACCCATACAGGAGCTAGACGAAGCTATGAACCGCATGATACGCCACTCTGAATTTTGTGAACGTATGATAGCTCCCGATGGCACATATCCCGCTTTCGGACGTTCGGTTACTTATCGTACCGCTGCATTCCAATCGTTAGCAGACGTAGCTCTACGCAAAAAATTGCCCTCACACGTTTCTCCCGCCCAAGTACGTTGCGCCCTGACTGCCGTACACCGAAATATGTATGAGGGAAATCAGAACTTCGATAAGGATGGTTGGTTAGTGCTCGGCTTCAACGGTCATCAGCCAGAATGTGCTGATGGTTATACCTCCACTGGCAGCCTTTATATGGCAACCTTAAGTTTTCTACCTCTCGGTCTTCCCGCTGATGATCCGTTTTGGACAGATGCATACGCAGATTGGACTAGCAAAAAAGCTTGGAAAGGAGGACATCTACACAAAGATTACAAAGTGGAATACTAAAACAGGGTTATCAAATGGTCCAGAAACCAACCTTTATAACTTAGCAAGGCATGAAAATTTGTATATAAACAATAAAAATGTTGTGATTAAATAACCAATTACCATCCTCCTGTATTATCCTCTAGTATAACGGTATAGAGTTAATACAAGGGGATGGATCCAAATGGTTTAATCCGTATACCACTATCTTTTACTGCATAGCAATCTCACAATACTACCTGTAAATCAGCGTTGACAAATATTCCTCAGCAAACATCTCATTGGCGACTTCCAACAAAGTCTCTGCAGTCAAAGCCTCTATACGTTTAAAGACAAGCTCGGATGATTCGTACTTATGGTAATGCAGGAAAGTTTTCGCCATGCCCAACGCATTATTCTCAAAATTATCGGAGGCCACCCCAATTTGTCCGATCAACTGCTTCTTGGCTGCCGCCAACTGAGAAGAAGTCATTTTCACATCCCGCATTCGTTTCAGTTCCTTATAGGTCAATTTCAAACAAGTATCCATATCTTCAATATCCGTCCCGAAGTAAATGCAGAAAGCACCTGTATCGGTATAAGAAGTCAGATTGGATTCGACATTATAAACCAATCCCCTGCGTTCACGAAGAGAAACATTCAGTTTGCTGTTCATTCCAGGACCGCCGAGGATATTATTCAGCAGATAGAGTGCGGTACGTTTGTCATCGTATGCATTATATCCACGGCTACCAATCATTACATGTGCCTGATGTGTGTCTTTAGTTACTGTTAAATGTTCAGGAATATAAAGAGGCGGAGGCGTACGGCGGTTCTCAATTTCCACAGCAGGAATATCCGACATATATTTTTCTGCCAGACGGATAATTTTCTTGAAATCATATTGTCCTTGAACGAAAAACACCATATTCCCCGGCTGATAGAACCGACGGGTAAAGGACAGGACATCCTCCGTGCGAAAACTCCTCAGAAGTTCCGGTTTCCCCAGAATGTTTCTTCCCAGCGGATGATTACGGAATATCATATCTTCAAAATCATCGAAGATCAATTCGGAAGGATTGTCTTCATAGGATTGGATTTCGTCAATAATCACTTCTGTTTCCTTTTCAATCTCATGTTGCGGAAAAGTAGAATGGAATACAATATCCCCCAGTAGCTCAAGCGCACGTTCCAGATGTTCTGTCAGGAAGGCGGAATAGACAACCGTTTCTTCTTTATTCGTATAAGCATTGAGGTCACCGCCTACATTCTCCATTCGGTTGAGAATATGCCAAGCTTTCCGTTTCACCGTTCCCTTAAAAATAAGATGTTCTACAAAATGAGCCATTCCCTGTTCATTTGCCGCTTCATCACGGGTGCCGGCATCAATCGCAAAACCACAATAAGCTACTTTTGAAAGCGTCGGTTCATGGATAATACGCAGGCCATTAGGTAATGTATATTCGTTGCAATGCATTGTTTTCTACTTCCTTATTGAATTAATGCCACAAAAATACAATAAAACTTATTGCTGTTTATAGAAAATTGCAGATATTTGTGGACTATAACAGTTACAACGTATATGGAAAAGATAGGAATTTTCTGTTCTGCCTCTGAAAACATTGACAAAATGTACTTCGAAAGTGCTCGCCGAATAGGCGAATGGATAGGACAGACAGGCAAAACGTTGATTTACGGAGGAGCCAACCTCGGACTTATGGAATGCGTAGCACGCACCGTAAAAGAAAACGGGGGTAAGGTCATTGGAGTAGTCCCGACCAAACTGGAAGAAAATGGTAGAGTAAGCTCTCTACTGGACGAGGTGATTCATACCCGCAACCTGAGCGACCGCAAAGATATAATGACGGAAAAGTCGGATGTATTGGTGGCACTGCCTGGAGGCGTAGGCACACTCGACGAAGTTTTCCACGTTATAGCTGCCGCTTCTATTGGCTACCACCACAAGAAAGTTATCTTCTATAACGAATATGGTTTCTACAACGAGCTGCTGAAAGCACTCAAAACCTTGGAAGAAAAAGGCTTTGCCCGCCAACCTTTCTCAACCTATTACGAAATAGCAAACACTCCGGATGAACTAAAAGAAAAAATAAACTGATCATATGATAGACTCCATTAAACAACTTTTGCAACAGGAAGCACAAGCTGTGCTCAATATCCCTGTAACAGACGCTTATGAGAAAGCAGTACAACTTATTGTTGAACAGATACATCAGAAGAAGGGAAAACTAGTAACTTCCGGTATGGGGAAAGCCGGACAAATTGCGATGAACATTGCTACCACTTTCTGTTCTACGGGTATTCCCTCTGTATTTCTGCACCCTAGCGAAGCACAACATGGTGACTTGGGTATCCTGCAGAAAAATGATTTGCTCCTGCTTATCTCCAACTCCGGCAAGACGCGTGAAATCGTCGAACTTACCCAACTTGCTCACAATCTGGACCCGGAACTGAAGTTTATCGTTATCACGGGAAATCCAGATAGTCCGTTGGCGCACGAATCGGATGTTTGCCTGAGTACCGGTAAACCTGCCGAAGTTTGTACGCTGGGTATGACTCCTACTACTTCGACTACTGCCATGACTGTTATCGGTGATATTCTGGTAGTACAGACCATGAAGGAAACCGGATTCACCATTGCCGAATATTCGAAACGCCACCACGGAGGTTATCTGGGAGAAAAATCAAGATCACTATGCGAAAAGTAATCGGTATCGGAGAAACAATCCTCGACATCATCTTTCGAGGCGACCAGCCTTCCGCAGCCGTACCGGGAGGCTCTGTATTCAACGGCATCGTATCCTTAGGCCGGATGGGAGCAAACGTCGGTTTCATCAGCGAAACCGGTAACGACCGCGTGGGAAACATTATCCTGCAATTCATGCGTGACAACAATATCCCGACCGACCATGTGAATGTATTCCCTGACGGGAAATCACCGGTATCTCTGGCTTTTCTCAATGAGCAAAGTGATGCCGAATATATCTTCTACAAGGATTACCCCAAACAACGTCTCGATGTCCTGTTCCCCAAACTGGAAGAAGACGACATTGTCATGATAGGCTCCTACTACGCCTTGAATCCGGTATTGCGGGAAAAGATTCTCGAACTGCTCGACCAGGCGCGCGAGAAAAAAGCTATTATCTACTATGACCCCAACTTCCGTTCTTCACACAAAAACGAAGCGATGAAACTCGCTCCCACCATTATCGAGAATTTGGAATATGCGGATATTGTACGAGGCTCATTGGAGGACTTTTTCTATATGTACGGCATGCAGGACGCGGACAAGATATACAAGGATAAAATCAAATTTTACTGTCCTCGGTTTATCTGTACTGCGGGAGGAGAAAAAGTATCACTCCGTACAAATTTAGTTAATAAAGATTATCCGATAGAACCATTGGAAGCTGTCAGTACCATTGGAGCAGGTGACAACTTCAATGCCGGGCTGATCTACGGATTACTTAAATACGACGTCAGATATCGTGATTTGAACAACCTGAACGAAGCAACCTGGGATAAGGTTATCCAGTGCGGAAAAGACTTTGCCGCAGAAGTCTGCCGGAGTTTCAGCAACTCCGTATCCGTAGAATTTGCGGAAAGCTATAAATAATACCCGCGAAATAGAATAGCGGTACAATATTTTATTAACTGATAAATGATAGTTGATTCAACTATATTGACTATCTTTGCACCCGAAATAAAAGATATACAGAGATTTAATGAAGACATTTGAAGAGCTTGGCGTTTCTCCGGAGATACGTAGAGCAATTGAAGAAATGGGATACGAGAATCCCATGCCGGTACAAGAGGAAGTGATTCCGTACCTTTTAGGAGAAAATAATGATGTAGTAGCTCTTGCACAGACAGGAACAGGTAAAACAGCCGCATTCGGCCTGCCCTTGCTCCAACAGATTGACGTAAAGAACAGAATTCCACAATCGCTTATCCTCTGCCCTACTCGTGAGCTTTGTCTCCAGATAGCAGGAGATTTGAACGATTATTCCAAATACATTGACGGGCTGAAAGTACTCCCGGTATACGGTGGTTCTTCTATTGACAGTCAGATACGCAGCCTGAAACGCGGTGTACATATCATCGTGGCCACTCCCGGACGTTTATTGGACTTAATGGAGCGCAAGACCGTATCCTTGTCCACTATTCGCAACGTGGTAATGGACGAAGCGGACGAAATGCTGAATATGGGATTTACGGATAGTATCAATGCTATTCTTGCCGATGTTCCCCAAGAACGTAATACGTTGCTTTTCTCTGCAACAATGAGCCCGGAAATTGCGCGTATCTCAAAGAACTATCTGCGCAACGCTAAAGAAATCACTATCGGCCGCAAGAATGAAAGTACCAGCAACGTAAAGCACGTTGCCTATACCGTTCATGCTAAAGATAAGTATGAAGCACTGAAGCGTATCGTAGACTATTATCCGCAAATTTACGGTATCATTTTCTGCCGCACACGTAAGGAAACACAGGAAATTGCAGATAAACTGATGCAGGAAGGTTATAATGCCGACTCATTGCACGGTGAATTGTCACAGGCACAACGTGACGCCGTGATGCAGAAATTCCGTATCCGTAACCTGCAACTGCTCGTTGCTACGGACGTAGCTGCCCGCGGGCTGGACGTGGACGACCTGACACACGTCATCAATTACGGATTGCCGGATGATACGGAAAGCTATACTCACCGTAGCGGACGTACAGGACGTGCCGGCAAGACAGGTACTTCTATCGCCATTATCAACCTGCGTGAGAAAGGGAAAATGCGTGAAATTGAACGTATCATCGGCAAGAAGTTTATTCCCGGAGAAATGCCGACGGCAGCAGGAATTTGCCAGAAACAGTTACTTAAAGTAATTGACGACCTCGAGAAAGTAAAAGTAAACGAAGAGGAGATTTCTGAATTCATGCCCGATATTTACCGTAAGCTAGAATGGTTAAGTAAGGAAGACTTGATTAAACGAATGGTTTCTCACGAATTTAACCGCTTTGCCGAATATTACCGCAACCGCGCAGAGATAGAAGTACCGACCGATAGCCGTGGCGAACGTACCGGAAGAGGTGACCGAAAAGAAGGTGGTTTCGAAAAAAGAAGCCGGAAAGCTGCTCCGGGCTTCAACCGTTTATTCATTAACTTGGGCAAAACGGACAGTTTCTTCCCCAGTGACCTCATCGGTTTGCTGAATAGCAATACACGTGGACGCATTGAATTAGGACGTATCGACTTAATGCAGAACTTCTCTTTCTTTGAAGTTCCCGAAAAAGAGGCTATCAATGTCGTAAAAGCTCTAAGCCGTGCGAAATGGAACGGACGGAAAGTCGTAGTAGAAGTATCTAGTGAAGAAGGCGGAAAAGGACATGAAAACGGTTCAAGTGAACGCAAAGGCGGAAAACGATTCGGCAAAGGAGAAGATCGTACTCCACGCTACGACAATAAAGATAGAAAAACAAAAGATGCTTCTACCAAAGGTCCAAAATCCGGCAAAAAAGAAAAACCGAGTCGTGCAGAACGAGGCTATTCGGATGCTCGCGGTCCAAAAAAGAAAGACGACTGGCAGGAATTCTTTAAAGACAAAGAACCAGACTTCAGTGAAGAAGGGTGGGCACGCAGAAAACCAAAGAAATAAAAACTTTCAAAGCAAAAACCATAGAATTCCCCTTTTGAGGGAATGGTTCCTTCTTAAAAAAAGTTGTACCAAAAACGTTTACATAACCTTTTATAAGGTGAGTTCAATATAAACTTAATGATTATATGCTTCCCTTCCTTTGGAAAGGAAGGAGAAGCATGAGAATGAAGTTATATCAAACTCACCTTATTTTTAATTCTTTTATCAGATTTCCCGCTTTCCCGTATTTCTCGATAATAAAGAGCATATAACGCACATCCACACCGATACATCGTTGTAAATCGGGTTCAAATACAATATCACTGCTCATGGCTTCCCAATTGCCGTCAAACGCCAGACCGAGCAACTCTCCCTTACCGTTGAACATGGCACTGCCGGAGTTTCCTCCTGTTATATCATTGTTGGAGATAAAGCAGACATTCATATCTCCCTGTTCGTTGGCATACCTGCCGAAGTCGCGGGAAGATAATAAAGACAAGAGTTCCGGCTGCACGGCAAAGTCAATGTCTCCGGCATGCTCTTTTACCTTCTCAAAGATACCTTTCACTGTTGTATAATAGCCGTAAGTAGCCCCGTCGAAAGGAGAATAACCACTGACCGTCCCGAAACTGAGCCGCATGGTCGAATTGGCGTCGGGATAGAAATTGCGGTCGGCATACATACGGCGCATGGCATCATTGAATAAGCGCTCTCCCTGTTCGATCTGCTCGGAAGCTTCGGAAATACTCTGGTTCATCTCATAATATTTCACAATCAGGTCAAGACTCAAAGATACGGCAGGGTCTTCAATCAGATTATACGTCGTATCCCGTTCCAGGAAGCGTTTCAAACCTTTAGGCGAGGTTATATTGGATGTTGCATACAAGGAGTCTACATAGGCTTGGATATTCCCGTTATAGAGCGTGTCGATCTTATCGTACATAGCGGGAAGATACTTCTTGTCCACTTTCGTTTGATACTCTTTCAGCATGGCGGCAAAGACTTCCTTGTCAATGGCAGTATCCAGGTTGTCATACTTTTCCAACAGCTTCTTCATACGGCTTACCACTTGCTTTTCTTCCGCCTCAAAGTCGAAGTTCAGAATTTCAAGCGCAAGCTGAACCAATTCAGGACCATTGATAAATGCTTCACCGAAATAAGCCAAGGCACGGTTTATCTCACGACGATTGCCATAATTCAGCTCTAGGGAAGAGAATAAACGAATAAGTTTCTCCCTTTCTTCGGGATGCGCCTGAATCCATTCGCGCAGTGCAGCCTCGGCAGCACGTTTCTTTTCCAGCACTTTCAGGTGTTGGATCGCTTTATTGGTTCCGATACTATTCTTCCAGTAATTAGAGCTCTCATCGTACTTTGAGGCATACTTGATACGGATGTCCGGACGACGGTCCATTTCCCGCTTCCAAATAGCCTGTTTCACTCCACGCACGTCAATCATAGCCTGATTGATGCCGTTCATCATCTCCTCGATACCATACGAAGAGAGATAACGCTCCGTGCTCCCCGGATAACCGAGCGTCATACAGAAAGAGCCTTCCTTATATCCTTCCAAAGAGACAGGAGCTACATATTCGGGATGATAGGGCACATTGTCCGGAGAATAATCCGCCGGACCGTTCTGAGTGTTCGCATAGATACGGAATACGCTGAAATCGCCCGTATGACGCGGCCACATCCAGTTGTCCGTATCCCACCCGAACTTACCGACAGAGGAAGGGGGAGCAAATACCAGGCGGACATCATTATAATCACGGTAAACAGACAGCCAGAACTCATTTCCCGCATAGTAGGCGTCAACAATACCCGTCAACGTGGAGTCCTTTTCCGATACTTCCATCCCGATTACATTCATCACAGAATCGACTGCCACCCGCCGCTCGGATTCCGTCTTGGCGTGTTTGGCGGCAGACAATACCCGCTTGGTCACATTTTCCGTACGAAGCAGGAAACGGACATATAACTCGGGATTCGGCAGTTCTTCTTCGAGGCTACGGGCCACAAAACCGTCTTTCAGATAATCATGTTCTACCGAAGAATGTTGCTGGATACTACTGAAACCGCAATGATGATTGGTGAACACCAACCCGTCTTCCGATACGACTACTCCCGAACAAAAGCCGCCGAAACTGACAACGGCATCCGCCAGACACGGCTTCTTCGGATTATATAATTTATTTACAGGCATCTGCAAACCAAGTTCTCTCATTACCCGGTCTGTTTGCTTATTCTTCTTAAGATTTCCCAATAGCCACATTCCCTCATCGGCAAAAGCATTCGACAAGCAAAGAGCAAGGACAATAACTGCGGTCAGTCTGAATTTCATGCTATTATTTTTAGATTCTTTATTCGGTAATCAACCTCAACTTTTTCGCCCCTACCCGGGCTTTCAGCCACTCGCTGATTTTCTCTTTCTCCGTATTCGTCGGATGTTTGGCAAACTTCATGACAGCCAGCGTCACCGTATCCGTTTTCATCGAATCTACCCGTACTTCGAGCGAGTGAGCAATGGAAAGCGTAGTGATAGAAGGATAAAGCACCTTCAGTTCCGGCACCAGTGTACGACTCATTTCATCATACGATTTATATTGTTGGAGAGTTGTCTCCAGTTGAGTTATTTTGACTTTCTGTTCCTGAAGCCGTTGTTCGCTGTTCTTGTAGAAGTCTTCCATTACCATGGCACGGATAGAAGACACATCCACCGCTTCGTTGTTCATACCCTGCAATACTATCAGCTTGGTATCTTCAAGTTTATACTCTTTCAGTTTACTGCGGGCTATGGAGATCGAAGCGTCCGGCACTTCCGAGCCGATCAGGACAACACGGACTTCCTTATGTTCATAGCTGACCTTTTTATCAAGCACTTGCGTATTCTCGAATCCCAACTGTTCGTTGATAAACCGGTTGGCCGCCGCTTCATAGAAAGTACTTTTGATAATGCCGAATGTCAGATAAACAGCCGGGCACATCGTCAGAATCACAATCAGGATGATATATTTACGCACCGTCTTTTCACGGTTTTTATCAACGAACTCTTTCCGCTGGAAATGCATCACACGCACACCGATAAAAGTTGCGAGGCTAATGAATACGGAGTTTATGAAGTAGAGGTAAAAGGCTCCCAGAAAATAGATCAGATTACCGGAAGCCAGCCCGTAACCTGCCGTACAAAGCGGCGGCATCAATGCCGTAGCGATAGCGACACCCGGAATCACGTTCCCTTTTTCTTTCGTAGAAAGAGCCACCACACCTGCCAGACCACCGAAAAGTGCGATGAATACGTCATAAATTGTCGGCGATGTGCGGGCCAGCAACTCTGACTGCGAACCGGCAATAGGCGCCAGAAGGAAGAAAATTGTCGCCGTCGTCACACTGAAAGCGGTCGTAATAAGAAAACTCTTTAAAGAACGTTTCATCAGTTCGAAGTCGTTCAAGCCGACAGAAAGCCCTACTCCCATGATAGGCCCCATCAACGGAGAAATCAACATGGCACCGATGATCACGGCGGTAGAGTTCACATTCAAGCCAAGTGACGCCATGAAAATGGCAAAGATAAGAATCCACAGGTTCGCCCCCTTGAACTCCACACCTTTACGGATAGAATCAACTGTTGCCAGTTCATTATCCTTATCCTTTCTCAAATCCAGATATTCGCCTAAAAAGGACTTTATGGCGAATTTATTACGTTCATCTGTCTTCATAAGTTATTTCTTCTTTATAAATCGATTAATAACAGGTAGCTGACTTAACGGCAAATCTTTCTTGACGATGTATACTACAAACAACAATAAAAGCACAGTACGGAAAGCCAGACGGAGCACAAGATCAGAAATCGGCACTTGTTCGCCGATCACATACAGTACCGCAGCAAGCAGGATATAAAGTCCCAGACTTTTCAAGTCATACTGAATCGGATACTTCTTCTGTCCCATCCAATAGGACAACAGCATAATCACCCCATATCCGGCAACAGAAGCCCACGCAGAAGCAATATAACCATACACAGGCACAAACACAATGTTCATCACCACAATAATGGCACATCCTATCAGTGAGAAATAAGCCCCCCAACGTGTTTCATCCGTCAGTTTATACCAAAAGGAAAGATTGAAATAGATTCCCTTACATATTTCTGCAAGCATCACAACAGCCACTACTCCCAGCCCTTCCCAATATCCTCTTGCCACCAGATAGCGCAACAAATCCAAATAGAACATCACGGCAAGGAAAGCCAACAATGAGAAGATGAGGAAATATTTCATTGCAGCCGCATACATTTTACGATTGTCCCCTTCTCTGTCTTTTCCAAAAACAAAGGGTTCGTATGCATAACGGAAAGCCTGCGTAAACATAGCCATTACCATAGCAATCTTACTGGTAGCCGCATAAATGCCCAACTGGACCAGTCCTTCCTGACGATCCTCGAAAAGAAACGGATAAATCATCTTATCCACCGTCTGATTCAGAATACCGACCAGCCCCAGAATCAACACCGGGAAAGAATATACTATCATTCGTTTTAGCAGTGCCTTGTCCAACTTATAAGCAAAGCCTCTCAATTCAGGAATAAAGAAGAACATCTGCACTGCCGAAATAATCAGATTACTGATGAAAATATAACCTACCAGATAATCCGGATCATAAAACCAGGAAACCGTTGCCGGAAAATGAACATTCAGCCACGGACAGAGCAACAGAAAGAACAGATTCAAGCCAATTCCACCGATAATGGAAAGCAATTTAATAGCCGCAAACTTAATCGGTCTTTTCTTATAACGTAAGTAGGCGAAAGGAATGCACTGGAAAGAATCCAAAGCCACCACCATAGCCATCATCGCTATAAACTCGGGATGATTGCCATAATCCAGCAGATTGGCGATCGGTTGCAGGAACAGTAGACAGAGAAGGACGAAAATCAAGGATACCCCGCCTACTGAAAGCAAAGAGTTTGCATACACTTTCATCGGATCTTCCCCTGATTTATTGGCAAAGCGGAAGAAACCCGTTTCCATACCGAACGTGAGCAGTACGAGCATCAAAGCTGTAAATGCATAGACATTTGATACTACTCCATAGCCTCCGGAAGAAGCCGGTAAAACTGCTGTGTACAACGGTACCAGCATATAATTGAGGAATCGACCGACAATACTACTCAATCCATAAATCGCAGTATCTTTTGCTAATGATTTCAGTCCAGCCATGTTCTATTTTATCAGATTAATGATATTATAATACTACCTTCACCCAAATTGATTAAAAGTCGGTAGTATCTCCATTCTCCTCCTTCGGGAAGGAGGAGTACCCGTAGGG
>OKSR01000011.1_pt1 | contig 166386 bp, 138 predicted proteins | sample 1606491 | NCBI WGS metagenome assembly OKSR01 (sample SAMEA3879605, study PRJEB24766) | human gut metagenome | biome: human-associated habitat; feature: feces | place: USA | collected 1985/1987 | reverse complement strand
ATAATAAATAATATCCAACTCTAATAATGCTATGAAGAAAATATTAATACTATTAGCATTTGTGATTGTAGGAATGGCATGTAAAGAAGATAATACAAACGAAGCTCCGTCAATCATAGTTCCGGGAACTGAAAATCTTAAACCGGCCTTTTCATCCGCAGGTGGAAATGCTACTATATCGTTTACAGCCAGTAAAGAATGGACAGCTTCAGTAATGGAAACACGCTCAATAGGATGGTGTAAAATAGAGCCCAATAATGGCCGGGCAGGAAAAGCACAAATAAGCATCACTACCATTCCAAATGACAGCCAAGAAGTACGTTCAGCAACCATTACTATCAATTGCGGCTCTGTAAACCAAAGCATTCTAGTGACACAAAAAGGTAAATCATCACAAGAACCTACATTTACTTTAAGTAAAAAATCAGAAAGAGTTTCCTCCTCAGCTGGTCAACTAATAATTAGCATCAAAACTAATAGTGCGCCATGGAATATTACAGACATATCACCATGGTTGAAGGTATCACCAGAAAAGGGTGATAATGATACAGTTATCACCATCAGTTATACTGAAAATACAGAAACCGAAGAGCGTGAGGGAACAGTATGTTTTGCTGCAGGAGATTACATGGAAAAATTTACAGTAAAACAAAGTGCAGCAAATACAGCCATCAGTATTACACCTTCCATACAAGAAGTAAAAGCTGCTGCGGGTAGTTTCAGTATAGACATAAATACCAATAACATCCATTGGACTACCTATGGGGTACCAGAATGGGTAGAACTTAGCGAATCTTATGCCACTGGAAATAAAAGAATTACAGTATCTTACAAGAAAAACACATTAAACAAAAAACGTTCTTGTGAGATATATTTCAAAACAGAATCAGCATCGCAAACCTTAACCATTATACAAGAAGCCGCCGATGCAGTAATCTCATTAAATATTTATTCTCAAAAAGTCACTAATATAGCAGGTTCATTTGACATAACCGTTACTACTAATGAAGCTCCATGGGAAACAAATATAAGTAACAATAGCTGGGTAACCCTATCCCCACCATCCGGAAATGGAGAGACCAAAGTAAAAGTCAGATATTCAGCCAATACCGGTTATAAAGAACGGACTGAGCAAGTACTTTTCAAAAGCGGAGAGATTATACAAGTCCTTAATATAACACAAGAAGCAACAGAAATCTTCTATCCCGAAATAGCTCTTGACATTACGTATAAAACAGTATCAGCAGAAAAGGGGTATTTCGAAATCAACGTCTCATCAAATGCGGACTGGCATACTGAGAATGTGTCAGACTGGTTATCAGTCAATCCATCAGAAAAACAATTGAAAGACATGCCAGCTGGCAAAATCCCAGTCAAAATAGGATATGAGGCCAATACTAAAAGTAACAAACGTATAGGCTCTGTAACATTCAGGACTAAAGAGGACGGTGCAAGTGCGACTCTTAGAATAGAACAAGAAGTTAAATCTATTATTGGGATATATCAGGGAAGCATTAATATAGGCGAGGAACAAGCTACTCTTATTTTACAATTTGCAAAAAACAATGTTGCTAAATTAACAATTAAAGGAGATGGAGAAACTGAAACTATGACAGGAACATGGGAACAAAATGAAGAAAATATAAAGGCCACATTCCATATAGATGATGCCATAATAGCTATCAATGGTATGTTAGACGAGAATTACCAACAGATATATAGCTCATTAGATTATTCCGACCCGGAGGATAAAGTTTCACTACCACTTAAACTATCAAGAATTGACTAAGGGTACTTTCAGGAGATAAGATGAAATTATACCCGAATACAGTTAAAAAAATTACCCATCACTAAAAAAGGTAATACTTATAGCCTTTGAAGATGGATAAGATTTATAGTTATTACCGGGTATTCCTATCAATATAAACGGAGTTACCTCAAAAACTTCAGTCTACAGTTCAAAGGTGACGCTCCGGAATCAGAGGCTTTGGCACGTTTGCTTAATATACCCGCCGTAACGATGTAACAGCGTTATAGCATCTCTAAGTTCCATAACCTTTTGCAACAGATAGGCCTAAAGACATTGAACCGCCTCACTTCTCATTATGGCTATCTCTCATCCCAGGCGAAACAGAAGCAACGGTGTAGGCGTAACCAAGATTTCCCTCCAGTCTCCCCAGGCAAACGTTCCCTCACCACCATAGATGGTGAAAAAACATACAATATCTACTACTTTTCTGTGAATAGGAACTGATAGATTAGCTATTCTCTCCTCTATGGAGGAACAAAATAAGAATAGGCATCTTTCTCTATGCATTGCAAATCATACAGTTTTATCTAATAAACGTCCATTTTTAGAGTATTTAATGAAAATACCTAAAAAGAAGGAGTACATCTTCTCCAAAAAGTACCTATTTTTGCCCTCCGAAACAATGTCAAAACGACAACATGATTAATTTAACAACTCTAACCCCCAAATCCTATGTTGACCCAACTTATCAACGCCCGCATCCTTACCCCGCAAGGATGGCTTAAAGACGGCTCTGTACTCATCAGAGACGGAAAAATATTGGAAGTGACCAACTGTGACCTTGCCGTAATCGGTGCACAATTGATAGACGTAAAAGGTATGTATGTACTCCCCGGTGGCGTGGAGATTCATGCTCATGGCGGTGGAGGCCGTGATTTTATGGAATGTACCGAAGATGCCTTCCGTGCAGCCGTCAAAACCCATATGAAATATGGAACGACCAGTATTTTCCCCACCCTCTCCTCCTCCACCGTCCCCATGATTGAGCAAGCAGCCGAAACCTGCACCAAGCTGATGGAAGAAAAAGACAGCCCTATCCTCGGCCTGCATCTGGAAGGGCACTACCTGAATATGGCGATGGCAGGCGGACAAATCCCCGAGAACATCAAGAGTCCCGACCCCAACGAATATATTCCCATCGTAGAAACCTGGTCTTGCATCAAGCGCTGGGACGCTGCCCCCGAACTTCCGGGAGCCATGCAGTTCGGAAAATACATCACCGCCAAAGGTATCTTGGCATCGGTAGCCCATACGCAAGCGGAGTTTGAAGACATCCGTACAGCCTACGAAGCTGGCTATACCCATGCCACCCACTTCTACAATGCAATGCCCGGTTTCCACAAACGCCGCGAGTACAAATACGAAGGCACGGTAGAAAGCATCTATCTGCTGGACGACATGACGGTGGAAGTGGTGGCCGACGGCATCCATGTCCCTCCCACCATCCTGCGACTGGTCTACAAGATAAAAGGCGTAGAACGCACCTGCCTGATAACCGACGCCCTGGCATGTGCCGCAAGCGACAGCCGGGAAGCCTTTGACCCGCGCGTTATCATCGAGGACGGAGTCTGCAAGCTTGCCGACCATTCTGCCCTTGCCGGCAGCGTAGCCACCATGGACCGACTGATACGTACCATGGTACAAAAAGCCGAAATTCCGTTGGCAGACGCCGTACGCATGGCTTCTGAAACCCCGGCAAAGATTATGGGCGTATACGACCGCAAAGGCTCCCTCCAAAAAGGCAAGGATGCCGACATCATCGTCATGGACGAAGACTTGAACGTAAGAGCCGTATGGGCCATGGGCAAACTTGTACCGGAAACCAATACAATCTCTTAATTAATCTTCAACAACATGCGAATGAACATTGTTTTTCGTATATTTGTTGATTGAAAGAACAGCGCAATACTTAATCATTTATTAATATTCAATTTATGAAAACCAATCTAAGCTCTCAAATCACTCTCAACAGAGTCTCCCCCAGGTACTACAGACCTGAGAATGCATTTGAACGGTCGGTATTGACCCGACTGGAAAAAATCCCGACAGATATTTATGAGTCTGCGGAAGAAGGCGCCAACCAGATTGCCCTTGACATTGCACAGTTAATCCGTGACAAGCAAAAGGCGGGACGTTTCTGTGTCTTGGCACTGGCAGGCGGTAACTCTCCGCGCAATGTATATGCAGACTTGGTACGTATGCACCAGGAAGAGGGATTAAGTTTCCGCAACGTAGTCATATTCAACCTCTACGAATATTATCCATTAGCTCCCAATGCCATCAACAGCAACTTCAACGCATTGAAGGAAATGCTGATAGACCATGTGGACATTGACAAACAGAATGTTTTCACCCCCGACAGCACCATCGCCAAAGACGCCATCTTTGAATATTGCCGTCTTTACGAGCAGCGCATTGAAAGTTTCGGTGGCTTAGACATCGCTTTGCTGGGCATTGGCCGTGTAGGTAATATAGGTTTCAATGAACCGGGTTCACGCCTGAACTCTACCACTCGTCTGATATTGCTGGACAACGACTCCCGCAATGAAGCTTCCAAGATGTTCGGTAGCATTGAAAATACCCCCATCAGCTCCATCACCATGGGAGTAGCCACCATCCTCTCGGCAAAGAAAATATATCTGCTGGCATGGGGTGAGGAGAAAGCGCAAAAGGTGAAAGAATGCGTTGAAGGTCCGGTAACAGATACTATCCCTGCATCTTATCTGCAGACTCACAACAATGCACATGTAGCTATCGACTTGTCTGCCGCCGCCAATTTGACGCGTATCCAACGCCCCTGGCTGGTAACCTCCTGCGAATGGAACGACAAGCTCATCCGCAGTGCCATCGTCTGGTTGTGCCAACTCACCGGAAAACCCATTCTGAAACTGACCAACAAGGACTACAACGAAAACGGTCTGAGCGAACTGCTGGCATTGTTTGGCTCAGCCTATAACGTGAACATCAAGATATTCAATGACCTGCAACATACCATCACCGGATGGCCGGGCGGCAAGCCGAATGCTGACGACACCTATCGTCCTGAGCGTGCAAAGCCCTATCCAAAACGTGTGGTCGTATTTTCTCCGCATCCCGATGATGACGTTATCTCCATGGGAGGCACCATCCGTCGTCTGGTAGAGCAGAAACATGACGTGCATGTGGCTTACGAAACTTCCGGTAACATTGCCGTAGGCGATGAAGAAGTTATCCGCTTCCTGCACTTCATCAACGGGTTCAACCAAATCTTCAACAACAGCGAAGACCAGGTCATCAATGACAAATATACTGAAATCCGTAAATACTTGAAGGAGAAGAAAGACGGTGACATGGATACACGCGACATCTTGACCATCAAGGGACTGATTCGCCGTGGCGAGGCACGCACTGCATGTACATACAATAATATCCCTCTGGATCACTGTCATTTCCTTGACCTGCCATTCTACGAAACGGGCAAGATACAGAAGAATCCTATCAGCGAAGCAGACGTGGAAATTGTACGCAACCTATTGCGTGAAGTGAAACCCCATCAGATTTTCGTTGCCGGCGACCTGGCCGACCCGCACGGCACACACCGTGTTTGTACGGACGCCGTATTTGCCGCCATTGACTTAGAAAAAGAAGAAGGTGCCAAATGGTTGAAAGAATGCCGTATCTGGATGTACCGCGGTGCATGGGCCGAATGGGAAATCGAAAACATCGAGATGGCTGTGCCCATCAGCCCGGAAGAACTGCGTGCCAAGCGTAACTCTATCCTGAAGCATCAATCGCAGATGGAAAGCGCACCGTTCCTGGGCAATGACGAACGTCTGTTCTGGCAACGCAGCGAGGACCGTAACCGCGGAACAGCTGCCTTGTATGACAGCCTCGGACTTGCTTCCTATGAGGCGATGGAAGCCTTTGTGGAATACATTCCGCTATAAACGAATAAAATATTAACAATAGGATGAGATGTATTGCTCCGGCAATGCATCTCATTTTTTCATGTCTCAGCCTTCTTATATTCCCAAGGAATATTTGCAGATATAAAAACAATCAAATAATTTTGTTACTTATTTATCGAAACGACAAAACTTAAAAACAAACACCATTATGAAAAAGTATGCTATCAACATCCTTGTCATTTTATTCCTACTCACGCCATTTACATTGTTTGCAAATGGATGCCATGCCAATAACGACACCATCAAAGTATTGGCAATAGGCAACAGCTTTTCACAAGATGCAGTAGAGCAATATTTGCACGAACTGGGAGAAGCTGAAGGTATCACCATGATTATCGGCAATATGTTTATCGGAGGATGTTCACTGGAACGGCACGTACAAAACATACGCAACAACGCTCCGACCTATGCCTATCGCAAAGTAGAGAAAGACGGGGAAAAAACAGAAACCCGGTCAATGACTATTGAGAAAGCACTGGCCGATGAGAAATGGGACTATATCAGTGTTCAGCAGGCCAGCCCTTTGTCTGGTATCTATGACAGCTACAAAGCTTCCCTACCTGAATTGGTTAACTATATCAGGGAACGAATTGGAAAGGAAACCGTATTAATGATGCACCAGACATGGGCTTATGCTACCAATGCCAACCACACCGGATTCAAAAACTATGACCAGAACCAAATGAAAATGTACACCAGCATTGTGGATGCAGTAAAGAAAGCCGCCAACCTGGTGGGTATCAAGAAAATTATCCCTTCGGGAACCGCCATACAAAATGCACGTACCTCCTTTATCGGCGACCATATGAATAGGGACGGATACCACCTTGACTTAACCATAGGCAGATATACAGCTGCCTGCACATGGTTTGAGGCATTGACCCATCAGAATGTAACAGAAAACCCATATTCTCCCGAAGGAATGGACCCAATCCATAAGAAAGCAGCTCAAATGGCTGCGCACAACGCCATCCTCTATCCGGACAAAGTTACGGAACTGACAGAACTGAAAAAGATTGCCGATTAATGCTTTTTAATTCTTAAGACTTACTTATATGTCTGCAAAATAATAAAAAGAAAGTAACCCGCTCATCAGTGAAGCTTTCTTTTATGTACTTTTGCACGCACCACCGTCTGGTAAAAGCAGATATTGGCAACTTCAATATTTCATCAGTATGAAAAAACTTATCCTAACCGGCATATGGCTCTTGTGTGGATTCCTCCTTCCAGCACAAGAACTAGAGCAGAATGTGGAAGAACGCCTCCAGACATTCTTTAGGAAATACACCACCCATACGGCCAACATCGGTACCTGCAAGCTGGATAGTTTCCGCATTGACTTCCGGAAGAAGAAATTGCTTGTCTATGCAAACGAGCGCTTTGCCTACCAGCCTCTACGGCCTGAAACCGTCGATGCCATTTACCGCCATCTGGGACAAATCCTGCCGGGACCGGTGAACTATTTCGACCTCACCGTCTTTGCTGACGGGAAGAGCATCGAAGAGCTTATCCCCAACCTCTACCGGAAAGGGAAGAAAGACAAGGCACGTCTGTTCAGCCACCTGGAATACAAAGGTACCCCCTGGGTAACCCGTACCTCGCGCCCCTACGACATCACCCGCGGACTGGAAGGACGCCACATCGCCCTTTGGCAAAGCCACGGGAAATATTATATCAATGACAAGGACAAATGGGGATGGCAACGCCCGAGGCTGTTCTGCACTACAGAAGACCAGTTCACCCAATCCTTCATCCTGCCCTACCTCCTGCCCATGCTAGAGAATGCAGGAGCCAATGTATTCACTCCCCGCGAAAGGGACACGCAGAAGCAGGAAGTCATCGTAGACAATGACGGTAGCCTGAGCGGACATGGAGGACAAGGTTCCCTTTATCTGGACGTGAAAAGCCGGAAAGCACGTTGGGAACAGACCTCCCGACCCGGATTTGCCCAACGGAAACGAGTCTATCAAGACAATGAAAACCCTTTCCTCTCCGGCACGGCACGCTTTGCCAAAACTGAAAAGAAGAAAGACAAGGCTTTTGCCGAATGGGTACCCGATATTCCGGAAACGGGAGAATATGCTGTATACGTATCTTACCAAACACTGCCGGGCAGCGTAAGCGATGCCAAATATCTTGTATTTCACAATGGAGGCGTCACGGAGTTCAAGGTGAACCAGCAAATAGGAAGCGGCACATGGGTGTACCTCGGCACATTCACTTTTGACAAAGGCCGGAACGACTACGGCATGGTGGTATTGAGCAACGAAAGCAAAGAGAAAGGCGTGGTCTGTGCCGATGCCGTCCGCTTTGGAGGGGGCATGGGCAACATTGCCCGCGGGGGACAAACCAGCGGCTTGCCCAGATACCTGGAAGGCGCACGCTACTTTGCCCAATGGGCAGGCATGCCCTATCCCGTCTATGGAGGCTATGAGGGAAAGAATGATATGAACGACGACATCAACGTACGTTCCCGTACAGTGAATTACCTTGCAGGAAAATCACTATTCAACCCGACGGAAGAAGGTTTGGGCATCCCCTTTGAAATGAGTATGGCCCTGCATAGCGATGCCGGTTTCAGTAAGGAAGATGAGATTATAGGCACTCTCGGCATTTATACCACCAACTTCAACAACGGCCGACTGCATGCCGGTACAGACCGCCATGCCTCCCGTGACCTTTCGGACATTCTGCTAACGCAGTTGCAGCGTGATATCCGCTCTACCTTCAACGTAGACTGGACACGCCGCAGCCTATGGAACCGCAACTACAGTGAAACACGCCTGCCCGCCGTCCCTTCCACCATCGTAGAACTGTTGTCGCACCAGAACTTCGCAGATATGCGCTTGGGACATGACCCTAACTTCAAGTTCACCGTCGGGCGTGCGCTCTATAAAGCCATTCTGCAATACATATGCAGCCAGCACGGCAGAGACTACGTTGTCCAACCCCTTCCCGTCAGCCACTTTGCCATCCGCTTCGGTCAAAAGAAGAATACTTTAGAGCTTTCCTGGCAAGGAGAGGAAGACCCGTTGGAGCCGACTGCCAAACCACGTGAATACATTGTATATACACGTATCGGTCGTGGAGGATTTGACAATGGCGTACGCGTCAGCTCCCCATCCCACACCGTAAAAATAGAACCGGGCATCGTCTATTCCTTTAAAGTAACCGCCGTAAACCGGGGTGGCGAAAGCTTCCCTTCGGAAATTCTTGCCGCCTACAAGGCAAAGCGTGAAAAAGGACAGATACTTATCGTCAACGGATTCGACCGCATCAGCGGGCCTGCCGTTATAGACACCCCCGATGCGGCAGGCTTCGACTTGTCACAAGATCCCGGCGTACCCTATCTCTATGACATCTCCCTCTGCGGCGCCCAGCAGAATTTTAGCCGGAAGGAAGCAGGACGACGTCTGGGAGAGAGCAGTGACGAATACGAAGGCATGAAAATCATCGGAAACACTTTCGATTACCCCTTCGTACATGGCAAAGCCATCCAGGCAGCCGGAAATTACAGCTTCGTCTCATGCAGCGACGAGGCTGTGGAAAAGGGCATCCTCTCATTAGAGGATTATCCGATAGTGGACTATATCCTCGGACTTGAGAAAGAAGACAATTCCAGCAATCCGGCACGCAATACCTACTACAAAACATTCTCCTCGCCCATGCAGCGCATACTGACTTCCTATTGCCAGTCGGGAGGTCATCTCCTGGTCAGCGGTGCCTACGTAGGCAGCGATATGGACAGCTCGCAGGGCAATAAAGAATTTATTCAGAATATCTTGAAGTACCGGCATGGCAACTCTCTGAAAACAGACGGGGACAAAATCGCTGTCCGGGGACTGGGGCATACCTTCACCCTTCCCCGCCTGCCGAATGAGCAAAGCTATCCGGTCACTTCCCCTGATTGCATCCTGCCCATGTCTCCCGCTTTTCCAGTCATGACCTATGCCATCGGCAACACACCCGCCGCCGTAGCCTATCAAGGCAGTGATTATCGCACTTTTGTCATGGGATTCCCTTTTGAAAGCATCCGGGAAGAAACATCCAGAAATGTAATTATGGCATCCATACTCCGCTTTCTCACCACAGATTACACAGATTAACACAGACAAAATAGCAATCCCTATAAATAATCTGTGAAAATCTGTGTAATCTGTAGTGAAAAAACTATCTTTGCTTCCATTAATCATTAAACATTAACCACTAAACATTAAACATCATGTACACTATACAAGCCAACCCCAGCGGAACCCGTAGTTTAGAAGTTTCTGAAGAGAATCTTGCCACCATCGAGAAATACGGCCTCTTCCGCCATCTCATCGACAGCAACGGTATTGTGGACGAAACCGTGCTCGACAAGTTGAAACTGAACATCCGCTCCCTCATCGCCTCGCAAGAGGAAGACAGCAAAGACCTGCTCGACCTCTGTATCGACGTTATCTATCACAACAACATGAAGGCCTTCGGACTACAACAGCTCATCAAGCTCTATCTGCAATGGCTTTCCCAACAAGACACCATAGAAGAAGAATAAATGAAAACCATCGACACCTGCGGACAACAGCATTACAGCCCTTTAATCCCTGCCATCAAAGCCATGTGCGAGGCCGGAAAAGGCGAGAAGCTGGAAATCATCATGGACGACGCTGCTGCCTTCAATGACATGAAAGAGTATCTTTCCGAGCAGCAGATAGGCTTCCGTGAGATTTACGACGGAGAACGGATGACATTACAGTTTTTAATGTGCAAATGAAAGAATATCGCCTTACAGACTGGCTTCCTACTACCAAGAAAGAAGTGGAACTGCGTGGTTGGGACGAATTGGATGTAATACTTTTCAGCGGTGACGCCTACGTGGATCACCCTTCTTTTGGAGCCGCCGTCATAGGCCGCATCCTCGAAGCAGAAGGATTGCGCGTAGCCATCATCCCCCAACCCAACTGGCGCGACGACTTGCGCGACTTCAAAAAACTGGGACGTCCCCGTCTGTTCTTCGGCATCAGTCCCGGCTGTATGGATTCGATGGTCAACAAATATACTGCCAACAAACGCTTGCGCAGTGATGACGCCTATACCCCGGATGCACGTCCGGATATGCGTCCGGAGTACCCTTCCATTGTATATACCCAGATATTAAAGAAGCTATTCCCCGATGTCCCCGTCGTACTGGGCGGCATCGAGGCAAGCATGCGCCGCCTGACGCACTATGACTATTGGCAGGACCGTGTACGCCCCAGCATCCTCCTCGACAGCGGAGCCGACTCACTCATCTACGGTATGGGAGAGAAACCGGTGGTGGAACTTGCGGAAAGGCTGAAACGCCAACAGACACAGATGGACGCCCCAAGCTTCAAAAAGCTCATCGCCGATATTCCCCAAATGGTTTACCTTGACAAGGAAGTAGTGGTACAAGAAGGGGATATCACCCTCTTTTCCCATGAAGAATGTCTGAAAGATAAAAAGAAAGAAGCTGCCAACTTCCGTCATATCGAGGAGGAAAGCAACAAATATACAGCATCCCGCATCTTGCAAAAGAGCGGCAAGCTGACGGTAGTAGTCAATCCTCCCTATCCCCCTTTGACGGAAGCTGAACTCGACCGTTCTTTCGACTTGCCATACACGCGCCTACCCCATCCCAAATACAAGGGAAAACGTATTCCGGCATACGACATGATAAAGTTCTCCGTCAACCTGCATCGCGGATGTTTCGGAGGATGTGCCTTCTGCACCATCTCCGCACACCAGGGCAAATTCATCGTAAGCCGCAGCAAGGAGAGCATTCTGAAAGAGGTGAAAGCCATCACGGAGCTGCCAGACTTCAAGGGTTATTTGAGCGATTTGGGAGGCCCGTCGGCCAATATGTACCGCATGAAGGGACGGGATGAGGCCGTCTGCAGGAAATGCAAACGCCCGTCGTGCATCTACCCCAAGGTATGCCCCAACCTGAATACGGACCACCGTCCGCTGCTCGACATCTATCATGCCGTAGATGCCCTGCCCGGCATCAAGAAGTCCTTCATTGGCAGCGGTGTACGCTATGACCTGCTGCTGCACCAGAGCAAGGACCCGAACACTAACAAAAGTACGCAGGAATATACCCGCGAGCTCATTGCCCGCCATGTCAGCGGTCGCCTGAAGGTAGCACCGGAGCATACGTCAGACCGCGTGCTCAACATCATGCGCAAGCCTCCGTTCAGCCAGTTCGGTGAGTTCAAGAAGATATTCGACAGGATTAACCATGAAGAAGGACTACGCCAGCAGCTTATTCCTTATTTCATCAGCAGCCATCCCGGATGCAAGGAGGAAGATATGGCAGAACTTGCCGTCATCACCAAGCGACTGGACTTCCATCTGGAACAAGTGCAAGACTTTACCCCTACTCCCATGACCGTTGCCACCGAAGCATGGTACACGGGCTTCCATCCTTATACGCTGGAACCGGTATTCAGTGCCAAAACGCAGCGCGAGAAACTGGCTCAACGCCAATTCTTCTTCTGGTACAAACCCGAAGAGCGCAGGAACATCATAAACGAACTGCGCCGGATAGGACGGACGGATTTGATAGACAAGCTATACGGGAAACGATAAAAATACGATATTTCCAAGAAACTCACAGCAACTGCATGAAACGATTCCTCCTCCTCTGCCTATCCCTACTCCCCATCGGAGCGACAGGTCTGCTGGCACAAAGCGAATGCCTGCCGCAAAATTACAGTATCATCTTCGGTGGCGGTGTATCCTTACCTCATGTAGAGGGAAACCGTAACGACTTCTTCAGCAAGAATGGCAACCGGGTGGGATATGACCTGATGACAGAAGGCCGCTACTACATCACGCCCCTATTTGCCGCAGGACTTCAATATGACTATCTACGCATGGCACGCCTGCCGGATAAGGCACATCTGCACTGCATACGCCCCAACATCACATACCGGCCCTTGTGGAGCAACGGGAATCAAGGACTGTTCCTCTCGTTCGGCATCGGGTATATGAACTATCAGGAACGGACATATAAACGCGGTGAACGGAACGGACACCTTTTCCATAAAGGATATTGTGGAATAACTTTCGCAGCAGGCTATGAGTTCCGCATCAGCCGTAAACTCTCGGGCATGATTCGCTGTGATTTCCTGACAGCAGACTGGTTTGCCAACCCCGATGCACGACTTTATAACACAGACGGGTATGATGACGGAGTAGACCATAGCTGGTTCAAAAACAACATCACTTTCTTCAATTTGGGATTCGCCTTGCAGTTCGGACGTTAGTGGCAGGAGTGGCAACAGTTTACTCTTCCACCTGCATTGCCACTACCTCCTGCAACACACAGACAGCTTCTTCCACCGTCCTGACATCCTTCACCAACATACTCCGTTTGTTGTTCTGTTCGCGCAGGTCACAACGCCGGGTGTACTTCATCATGTAGGCAATGACCTTACCGAAAGCCTGGCTCTGATAGTACGGGCTGTCCGGATTGGAGACGAAGAACAGGGACATGCGCCCACCTTTCAGAAAGACTTTCTCCACGCCGAGGCGGGCAGCCAGGCGTCGCAAGGGAACGATGCGCAGCAGTTCTTCCGTTTCGGGAGGAATCGGGCCGAAGCGGTCTTCGAGGCGGGAACGGAAAGCATCCACATCCTTGTCGAGTGTCAATCCGTCCAACTCGCGATAGAGCAACATACGCTCGCTGCTGCCAGTCACGTAATCGGCAGGCAACAGAAGTTCAAGGTCGCTTTCCACCTGGCATTCGTCGACAAACTGTTCTCCACTGATGACGCCTCCGTCTGCTTTCAGTTCTTCGGCATAAAGGTCGGCAAACTCGTCGGTCTTCAGTTCGTGCACAGCTTCGGAAAGAATCTTTTGATACGTCTCGTAGCCTAGGTCGGCAATGAAACCACTCTGTTCGGCACCGAGCATATTGCCTGCGCCACGGATGTCAAGGTCCTGCATGGCAATGTGGATGCCACTGCCCAGGTCGGAGAAGTTCTCGATGGCTTGCAGGCGTCGTTTTGCTTCGGGAGTAAGGGAGGACAAAGGCGGTGCCAGCAGGTAACAGAAAGCTTTTTTATTGCTCCGCCCCACACGTCCGCGCATCTGGTGCAAGTCACTGAGGCCGAAGTTCTGCGCCTGGTTGATAATAATGGTATTGGCATTGGGTATGTCGATGCCACTTTCGATGATGGTAGTGGCAAGCAGCACGTCGTAATCGTAATTGACGAAATCAAAGATTATCTTCTCCAGTTCGGCAGGCTCCATCTGTCCGTGTCCGATACAGACACGGCAGTCGGGAATGTGCCGCTCTATCATGGCCTTCAACTCAACCAGATTGGAAATACGGTTATTCACGAAGAATACCTGCCCGTTACGGCTCATCTCAAAATTGACGGCGTCGGCAATGATTTCCTCGTTGAAAGTGTGCACTTCCGTCTGGATGGGATAGCGGTTAGGCGGCGGTGTCTGGATGACGCTCAAGTCGCGCGCACCCATCAGCGAAAACTGCAAGGTACGGGGAATGGGTGTAGCCGTCATGGTCAGCGTATCCACATTCACCTTCAATTGGCGGAGTTTCTCCTTGACGGAGACGCCGAACTTCTGCTCCTCATCAATAATCAACAAACCAAGGTCTTTGAACTTAACGTCTTTTCCCAGGATACGGTGGGTACCGATAAGAATATTCACTTCCCCTTCGGCAAGCCCTTTCACTACAGCCTTTGCCTGAACAGCGGTGCGGGCACGACTCAGATACTCCACCCGGCAAGGCAAGCCTTTCAAGCGCTCCTTGAAGGTCTGGAAATGCTGATAGGCAAGTACGGTAGTGGGCACCAGTACAGCCACCTGCTTATTGTCCGCCACAGCCTTGAAAGCGGCACGAACAGCCACCTCCGTCTTGCCGAAGCCCACGTCACCGCACACCAGGCGGTCCATCGGACGGGCACTCTCCATGTCGGCCTTCACGTCGGAAGTAGCCTTGCTTTGGTCGGGGGTATCCTCATAGATGAAGGAGGCTTCCAACTCCCGTTGCAGGAAGCTGTCGGGACTGTATTGGAACCCCTTCTCCTCGCGGCGTTGCGAGTAGAGTTTTATCAAGTCGCGGGCAATATCCTTTATCTTCGTCTTGGTGCGGTCTTTCAGCTTCTCCCAGGCTCCGGTGCCGAGCTTGTTGAGGCGGGGCGCTTCACCCTCCTTTCCCTTGTACTTGGAAACCTTGTGCAGAGAGTGGATGGAGACAAACACCACATCTTCGTTCTGATAGACAATCTTCATCACCTCCTGCGTGGTGTCACCGTTGGGGATACGTACCAGTCCGGCAAAACGCCCCACACCGTGGTCGGTATGCACCACATAGTCGCCGGGGGTGAATTGGTTCAGCTCCTTCAGGCTCAAGGCCACCTTGCCGCTGCGTGCCTTGTCGCTCTTCAAGTTATACTTGTGAAAGCGGTCGAACAGCTGATGGTCGGTAAAGACGCAGATACGCAAAGTGTCGTCGGCAAAGCCTTCGTGCAGCGTCCGTTCCACGGCGGTAAAGGATATGTTGTCTCCACGGTCCTCAAAGATGGCACGGATGCGGTCGGTCTGTTTCAGGCTGTCGCTGCATATGTAGATGGTGTAGTGACGGGAGAGGTATTCGCGGAAACTCTCTGCCACCATGTCGAAGTTTTTATGGAAGATAGGCTGTACCGTAGTATGGAACGAAACGGTAGCATCCGGCGTTCCGGTGGGCTTGTTGCCGAACTCCATCCGGCGGAAATCGAGGGCGCGCAGGGTGAACTCGCCACCATCAATCAGCTTGCCTTCCAGCGTGATGGCTCCATTCTCCTCCGACTCACGGGCGGCGATGGCCTGTGGGGTGAGCGATTCGTCGTGCACGGTCTGGATGCGTTCGCGCAACCAGAGAAAGTCGCGCATGGCAAGCAAGCTGTCCGACGGAAGGAAATCGAGGAACGACACCATGCCGCCGCTTCCTTTTTTTTCCAGGCTATGGCTCAAGTCGGGAACTATCACGATGCTTTCTTTCTTCTCCTTCGAGAGCTGTGTTTCCACCTCGAAGGTACGGACGCTTTCCACCTCATCGCCGAAAAAGTCTATACGGAAGGGATATTCGGAAGAGAAGGAAAAGACGTCGATAATACTGCCACGAACGGCATACTGCCCCGGCTCGTAGACGTAGTCCACATATTCGAAGCCGTAGCTGCGCAACACGTCCGTCACGAAGTTCATATCCACCCTCTCGCCTGCATGCAGTTTCAGTGTATTCTCTCCCAGTTCCTTACGAGAGACTACCTTTTCGGCCAGCGCATCCGGATAGGTCACCACGCAAAGCCCCTCTTCTCCTTTTTGCAGGCGACTCAGCACTTCTGTACGGAGTATTTCGTTTGCCGCATCCTTCTGCCCGTACTTGATGGCGCGGCGGAACGAAGAAGGAAAAAACAATACCTGCTCTGTCCCCAATATCTGCGTCAAATCATGATAGAAATAACCGGCTTCCTCCATATCGCCCAGAATGAAAACGAGCGGACAAGTAGCCCGCTGAACCAATACAGACGAAAACAAAGAAGCGGCAGAGGCATATAAACCTCCGCAATATAGGTGACGGACAGAGTTATCTTTCAGAAGCCTGCACACCCCCTCTACATTGGGATGGGAAGCATAAGATTGTTGCAGTTCAGTTATATTCATTGCTTTGCGCTTTTTCCCCCGGTATTGCCTCTCATAAGGTATCCTACCGAAATAAATTCGGTGCAAAAATACACAAATAATCTTTAGCTTTGACCTGTCGGCAACTATGTTCTCTGAAATAATCTTTCTGCTGTCAGCCTGCACATCCTTCACCTTTTTTCTGTATCGCCCTATTTATCGGGGAAGGCAATGAAACTTCTTTTCCTCCAATTATGAATAACACAGCCTGCACAATCCCTATTCAGGAGTTATGTTACACAAAGTTTATCCCCAGCCTGCGGACATGTATCCCAGGGTTTGGTCTGTCTATCCCAAGGCTTGGGATAGACAGACCAAGACTGAAGAGCACTTTTTCTCCCTATATCTACCCACTTTATCCTTTATACTTCGAAAGTTTTTCTTTAATAGTTTGAATGTTTTCTGTTAATGATTGAAACGGGAATAGCTAAAGATTGAGGCTAAAGTTCAAAGTCAAGCATACGGTTCTTTGATTTAACCTGCATTCCTCATAGTCAGGAGTTAGAAGGAACTACATAAATGAAAGAGTCGTGGCGCCAGAACTTTGCAAAATCAAGATTTGTGTGAAAATGCTGCCAGATAAAAAAGAAATGTATTACATTTGTTCCCAGTTATAACCCCCATTACCTATAAGTATGCAAACATCAGACAGCATTGTCATCATCCCCACCTACAATGAACGGGAGAATATAGAAAATATCATCCGTGCCGTTTTTGCTCTGAAACATGGTTTTCACATCCTTGTCATTGAAGACGGTTCGCCCGACGGAACGGCTGCCATTGTAAAGACCTTGCAGCAGGAGTTTCCTGAACGCCTCTTCATGGTGGAGCGCAAAGGAAAGTTAGGACTGGGTACAGCCTACATAGCCGGCTTTAAGTGGGCATTGCAACGAGGTTATGAGTATGTATTCGAAATGGATGCCGACTTCAGCCACAATCCCCAAGACTTGCCGCGACTCTACCGCGCCTGTTCCGAAGAGGGTGCCGATGTAGCCATCGGTTCACGTTATGTGAGTGGTGTGAACGTAGTGAACTGGCCCATGGGACGTGTACTGATGTCTTATTTTGCCTCCAAGTATGTACGCTTCATCACCGGGCTGCCCATCCACGATACTACAGCCGGATTTGTATGTTACCGCCGCCGGGTATTGGAGACCATCAATCTGGACGGTATCCGCTTCAAAGGATACGCCTTCCAGATAGAAATGAAATTCACCGCCTACAAATGCGGCTTCAAGGTAAAGGAAGTGCCTGTCATCTTCATCAATCGCGAACTGGGCACCTCCAAAATGAACAGCAGTATTTTTGGTGAAGCCGTATTCGGAGTGATTCGGTTGAAATGGAACAGTTGGTTCCATAAATATCCTACCGTAGATAAGGAGATGAAGTGATAGGTGATAGAGTGATAGGGGTTTACTATAATATTAGGAAGATATGAAAAGAACATTGATACATAACGCTACGATTGTCAACGAAGGACAATCCGTGAAAGGTTCCGTAGTGATAGAAGACGGGCGCATTGCAGAGGTACTGACCAACTGGAAACCGCTCTCCGCCCCTTGTGACGAGACCATAGATGCCACCGGATGCTATCTGTTGCCTGGCATCATCGACGACCATGTACATTTTCGCGATCCCGGGCTGACCCACAAAGCGGACATCCTCACCGAAAGCCGTGCGGCTGCCGCAGGTGGTGTGACCTCCATCATGGATATGCCCAATACAAATCCGGTGACCACTACGCTGGATGCCTTGAACGCCAAACTTGATTTGCTGAACGAGAAGTGTATCGTAAACCATTCCTGCTACTTCGGCGCAACAAACGACAATTACAGCGAATTCGGCAAGCTGGACAAGCACCGCGTCTGCGGTATCAAGCTATTCATGGGCTCCAGTACCGGAAACATGCTGGTAGACAAGATGAACAGCCTGCTGAACATCTTCAACGGTACAGACATGCTGATTGCCGCCCACTGCGAAGACCAGGAAACCATCAAGAACAATATTGCCAAGTATAAGGAAATGTTTGCCGGAGAGAATGATATTCCCATAGGCAAGCATCCCTACATCCGCTCCTCGGCAGCATGCTATGCATCTTCTGAGCTGGCAGTACGGCTGGCAAGGATTGCCGGTGCACGGCTGCATATTCTGCATGTGTCCACAGCCAAGGAACTGCAACTGTTCAATGACTATTCACTTTCCGAGAAGCATATCACCGCCGAAGCATGCGTTGCCCATCTCCTCTTCACGCTCAGTGACTATCACACGTTGGGCACACGTATCAAGTGCAATCCTGCCATTAAGAAGCAAGCCGACCGCGACGCCCTGCGTGCCGCCGTCAACTCCGGCCTGATAGACGTAATAGCCACCGACCATGCCCCCCATCTGCTCGCCGAGAAAGAAGGGGGTGCCTTGAAGGCCATGTCCGGCATGCCGATGATACAGTTCTCACTTGTCAGCATGTTGCAACTGGTAGATGAGGGAATATTCACACTCGAGACCATCGTTGAAAAGATGTGCCATGCTCCCGCACAAATCTACCGCATCAACGAGCGCGGCTATATCCGTGAAGGTTACCGGGCAGACCTTGTGCTGGTACGCCCCGATGCCCCGTGGGAAGTGACAGCCGACAAAGTTTTGAGCAAATGCGGCTGGAGCCCATTGGAAGGGCATACCTTCAACTGGAAAGTGGAAAGGACTTTTGCCAACGGACATCCCGTTTATAGCGACGGCATGGTGGACGACGCTTATCGTGGCGAGGAACTGAGATTTGGGGAGTGAAGGCTAGGAATTAAGGATTAGGGATTAGGGATTAAGGATTAAATGGGATGAAAAGGACAATACTGGCACCGGGGCATGAATTGCTTTCGTATCGGATTCATGAAGTAACCCCTTACATCAACTGGATTTATTTCTTCCATGCCTGGGGCTTCCAGCCTCGCTTTGCGGCTATAGCCAACATCCATGGCTGCGATTCCTGCCGTGCACTTTGGCTGACAACCTTTCCCGAGGAGGAACGTACCAAAGCTTCCGAAGCCATGCAGCTCTTCAAGGAAGCCAATAGAATGCTCGGCCGACTGGACGAAACAATCTCCATCCATTGCATCTTCAGGCTTTGCCAGGCAAATGCAGACGGAGATAACCTCTTGATAGAAGGAACAACCTTCCCACTGCTCCGCCAGCAGACACCCCAACCCGATGGCGGTCCATTTCTCTGTCTGAGTGATTTTGTACGTCCCCTCTCTTCGGGCACGCCCGACATCGTAGGACTTTTCGCCTCTACCATCAGTGAAGAGGCCGAAGAGACTTACAAGAACGACCCTTACAAACATCTCCTTGTACAAACCTTGAACGACCGCCTCGCCGAAGCCGCCACAGAAAAGATGCACGAATATGTCCGCAAGGAGGCTTGGGGCTATGCCCCCGACGAATCCTTGTCCATTCCGGATTTGCTGGTCGAGAAGTACCAAGGCATCCGCCCCGCTGTGGGATACCCCTCCCTACCCGACCAATCCGTGAATTTCCTGCTGGACGAACTGCTCGGCATGAAGCAGATAGGCATCACGCTGACTGAACATGGAGCCATGCACCCTCACTCCTCCGTCTGCGGCATGATGCTGGCACATCCCGCATCCCGATACTTTTCAGTGGGCAAGATTGGAGAAGACCAGCTGGACGACTACGCCCGCCGCCGGGGAATGCCAATAGGGGATATGCGGAAGTTTTTAGCCACTACAATATGAATAATGTGCTAATGTGCCTATATGCTAATGTGCCAATTGGCTGCGCTATATGTATATTGTGCTACCATGCCGCAGGTCATTGGCACATTAGCATATAGGCACATTAACACATTAAAATAATCCTTTTTGAACTGTGATTTATCGCCACACAATGCGACTAACAGTGCAAAAGCAATTCGAAAGAAGCTAAAAGATGGAAAATGCAGAACAAGAGTTTGTATCCGTGGTACGGGAGTATGAGCGCGTGATATATAAGGTGTGCTATCTGTACACCACGCCCAATGCTACCCTCAACGACCTGTATCAGGAAGTGGTGCTCAACTTATGGAAAGCATTTCCCAAGTTCCGGCGGGAGTGTAAGATTTCCACATGGATTTACCGCATCGCACTGAACACGTGCATCAGCTTTATCCGCAAAGAAAAGAACATCCCCGAAATCGTCACCCTCACCCAGGAAGCCGACCGGACTGAAGAAACCGACGAGACACAAGCCATGCTACGGCAGCTCTACCGGATGATAAACCGACTGGGACAATTGGAAAAGTCCATCATACTGCTCTATCTGGAAGAGAAAAGCTACGAAGAAATTGCCGAAATCACCGGGCTGACCTTGACAAACGTTGCCACCAAACTCAGCCGCATCAAGGACAAATTGAAAAAAATGAATAAGGAGGAATAAATATATGGAACTGGATGAACTGAAGAAATCATGGAACGCACTGAATGAACAGTTGCAGAAAGAACCGATTGCTGACGAACAGCAGATTACCGAACTGATTGCCGGCTACAAGGCCAATACCCGCAAAAGTCTGGGACGACTCGTAGTCATACAGCGTTTCTCTATCGGAATGGGAGCGGTAGGTCTGGCAGCCCTTCTGCTTATATGGCTGTTGCTGCCCACCTTCGGCTTCAATGAGCAGCTGCAAGGCAAGATTGTCGCTTTACTGGGATTCATCGCTATAAGCATCCTCATAGGCATGTGGTGGGACTGGAAAACATACCGCTGGAACAAGGACACGCGTATTGATGAAATGGGGGTTGCCGAAGTCAGTCGCCGTATGACCACCTTCCGCCAATGGACCAGATATGAAGTGATGGGCATCTCCATTTGGATTATCCTTTTCAATATCCTCAACTATTGGGTGATGGAATATCATCTGGCACCAGCCAGCGTACAAGCCCTACTGATTACCCTTTTCGTAGTATTTGACGCGCTAATTATCTATATTCTCTACAAAAAAGTGATTTACAAACATCTGGACAATATTAAAAAGAACATTGAAGAATTGAAAGATATATGCACCGAGTAACTCTTGTTTTCATCCTTTTCCTTCTCATCCCCGACCTTTACATTTACTTGGTTTATGTAGTAAGAAAAACCAGAAAGGCAGTCCTTCACTGCCTTTATTGGCTTCCCACCTTGCTATTAGCGGCAGGCTATGTTTACTTCATATTCCTTACGGGCGACAATGCGATGTCAAACCATACGCAGGCCATAGGCAGACTGGCAATTACCATCATGCTATTTGTCTTTCCAAAAACCATATTCATGCTTTGCTCGCTGATGGGAGTACTGGCGCACTTCATCATCCGTCGTTGTCCCCGCAGCCCGTTCACCGCTATAGGACTGGTTTTGGCTGTCGTCAGCTTCTTCAATATCCTTTACGGTACCCTGGCAGGCATCACCCGTTTCGATACAAAAGAAGTGGAATACCATTCTGCCAATATTCCGGAAGGTTTCGACGGCTACCGCATCGTGCAAATATCGGACATACACATCGGCAGTTGGCAAGGCAATCCGGAACCCATCAAACAGTTGGTCGATTTAGTCAACGGACAGAAGCCGGACCTGATTGTCTTCACCGGTGACCTCGTGAACCAGCAGAGCCATGAACTGGATGGTTTCCAAGAAATACTCTCCCAACTATACGCACCGGACGGAGTATACTCCATCCTCGGCAACCATGACTATGGCTCATACTATCACTGGCAAAGCCCGAAAGCAGAAATCGCCAATCTGGACTATTTAATCCGGCAGCAGAAAGCAATGGGATGGAAACTGTTGAACAATGAGCACGACATCCTCCATCATAAAGGTGACAGCATAGCCCTTATCGGTGTGGAAAACGATGGTGAGCCTCCTTTCTCCCAATTTGCAAACTTGCCACAAGCCATGCAGGGCACGGAGGGAATGTTCCAAATATTGCTCAGCCATAACCCTACCCATTGGAGACGTGAAGTACTGCCCCAATCGGATATTTCACTGATGCTTGCAGGACACACCCACGCCATGCAAGGCATCTTGTTCGGACATTCCCTTGCCGAACTTATCTATCCGGAATGGAGAGGAATGTACTACGAAGGCAAGAGGGCTTTGTACGTAAATATTGGCATCGGCTATGTAGGACTGCCGTTCCGGTTCGGGGCATGGCCGGAAATTACAGTACTAAAATTAGTAAGAGAGAAAGAGTGACGAAATAAGAAAAAGGTATATCTTTGTAGCAATAAAAAATCCGACACCTATGAAGATACTTTATATTATTTATCAGGTTTGCTTTGCGTTGCCCATTTTATTGGTACTGACTATCCTTACAGCATTGGTCACCATCATCGGTTCGCTGATAGGAGGAGCGCATATCTGGGGTTACTATCCCGGTAAAATCTGGTCACAGCTCATCTGCTATATACTGCTTATTCCGGTGGAGGTACATGGAAGGGAGAAAATACACAAACGTACTTCCTACGTGTTTGTGCCCAATCACCAAGGTGCCTTCGACATATTCTTGATATACGGATTCCTGGGACGGAACTTCAAATGGATGATGAAGAAGAGCCTGCGCAAAATCCCGTTTGTCGGCAAGGCATGCGAGAGCGCAGGACATATCTTCGTCGACCGTTCCAGCCCCAAGAAGGTGCTTGCCACCATGCGGCAGGCAGAATCATCTTTGAAAGACGGCGTGTCACTGGTAGTATTTCCCGAAGGGGCACGTACCTTCACGGGACACATGGGGTACTTCAAGAGAGGTGCTTTCCAGTTGGCAGATGAACTGCAACTGGAAGTGGTGCCCGTCACTATAGACGGCTCGTTCGAGATTCTTCCACGCACCGGAAAGTGGATACACCGTCACCGGATGATACTGACCATCCATGAACCTATTCCTCCCAAAGGGAAAGGGGCAGAAAACATCAAGGCAAGCATGAACGAGGCTTATGCGGCGGTGGAGAGTGCATTGCCGGAAAAGTATAAAGGGATGGTGAAGAACGAAGACCAGGACAGATAAAGACATAATGACAAACGGGAATGCCTGAATATCTTGATAGGATATTCAGGCATTCCCGTTTGTCATTATCAACTCATTCCTGTTTATTTCTGTCCTCCTACAGAAGCATTTTGCTTCATGCGTTTCTGCTCTTCAATCAGCTGCATGTTCTCCTTCGCCTTTGTAAGGAAATCCTTCACCAAAGTATTCTCTTTAAAAGACAAGGGAGCAGTTCTCATGATGTCCTCAATCTGCGGAGTCATCACCGGATAGGGCAGTGTGCTGCACATCATCATGAATACACTGGGGCCCAGCACATTCTCAAAGTTATCTACAATGAACTGCCGGACGTAGTCGTTCATCTCCTTCACAAGTACTTCGCCTTCCTTTGCCAACTGCCCATGCACGTCATCCAGATTGGCACCGTCCAGCACCATACGCGCCTCTTTCCGTTCCAGCTCCTCTATCTTCACTTCCAGGGAATTGCGCTTGTCTATGAACTCGTACAGTTTGTCATTCAAAGGAGTCCCTTTGGCAATCAACTGAGTATTGGAGATGGAAACCACGATTTTGCCGTCTTCCAGCACCAAAGGCATAATGCCCTCGTGGTCCATATAAAGAGTCACCATCATCACGGAATCGGCCCGGCCTTTCATCTTGAAATGCCCATGGATAACCTCTGCCGAGTCGACGTTCACCCATTGCCCGTCCCGAAGCGTCTTGAGGAACAACATCTTTCCGTCAAGGCTGGTTACCGAGGAACTGCCCTCTATCTTATACTTGCGGTTACAAGAAGTAAAGAGCACAAGCAGGAGCAAAAAGGGTAAAATGCGGTTCACACTCATTCTAATCATGCAAGAAACGATTTTTGAATTACACCCAGCAAAGGTATTAATATTCCTTATAAACCGAATAGAAAGAAAGGATTTTTCATTCGGTTTACGTATTTTTGCACAATTATAAATCATAAAAATAGAGAAAATATACATGTCAACCTATGCACCTTTTGCCAAACCGCTCTATGTAATGCTGAAACCGGTAGGTGCGGTATGCAATCTGGCATGCGATTATTGCTATTATCTGGAGAAATCCAAACTATATAGAGACAACCCCAAGCATGTGATGAGCGAGGAACTGCTGGAAAAGTTCATCGAGGAGTACATCAACTCGCAGACCATGCCCCAGGTTCTGTTCACCTGGCATGGCGGAGAGACGCTGATGCGTCCGCTCTCTTTCTACAAACGTGCCATGGAGCTGCAAAAGAAATATGCCAACGGACGCACCATAGACAACTGCATACAGACCAACGGCACGTTGCTGACCGATGAATGGTGCCGGTTCTTCAAGGAGAACAACTGGCTGGTGGGTGTCTCCATAGACGGGCCTCAGGAGTTCCATGACGAATACCGGAAGAACAAGCAGGGCAAGCCCTCTTTTGTCAAGGTGATGCAGGGCATCAACCTGCTGAAAAAGCACGGTGTGGAATGGAACGGAATGGCAGTGGTCAATGACTACAACGCCGACTATCCGCTGGACTTCTATAATTTCTTCAAGGAGATAGGATGCCATTACATCCAGTTTGCCCCCATCGTGGAGCGCATTGCCCCTCATGGGGACGGACGCCATCTTGCCTCCCTGGCAGACAAGGAAAAGAGCACGCAGCTGGCAGACTTTTCCGTCACGCCGGAACAATGGGGAGACTTCCTATGCGCCTTGTTCGACGAATGGGTAAAGCAGGACGTGGGTACTTACTACATACAGTTATTCGACTCTACCCTTGCCAACTGGATAGGCGAACAACCGGGTGTATGTTCCATGGCAAAGACTTGCGGCCATGCAGGCGTCATGGAGTTCAACGGAGACGTATATGCGTGCGACCATTTTGTTTTCCCCGAATATAAACTGGGCAACATCCATCAGAATACACTGGTGGAGATGATGTACGGAGAACGGCAACAAGCCTTCGGACTGATGAAGCAACAATCTCTCCCCACCCAATGCAGGGAGTGCGAATGGCTGTTTGCCTGCAACGGCGAATGTCCAAAGAACCGTTTTGCACGTACAGCCGACGGAGAGCCGGGACTGAATTACCTTTGTGCAGGATATCATAAGTTCTTCAGTCACGCAGCCCCATACATGGACTTTATGAAGAACGAACTGATGAACCAGCGTCCGCCTGCAAACATTATGGAAGCAATAAGAAACAATGCCATAAAGCCATAAGCCCACAAGCGATGACAATGAAATTCAAAGACATTACTTAATAATTGATTATATGAAGATTACATTTAAGAAAGGTTTGCTTGCGGCCATTGCCGCACTGACAGTCTGCTCTGCGCGTGCAGACGAAGGAATGTGGTTGTTGCAACTGATGAAGCAGCAGAACTCCATCGACATGATGAAAAAGCAAGGACTGAAGCTGGAGGCTGACGACCTTTACAATCCCAACGGCGTGTCACTGAAAGATGCCGTAGGTATCTTTGGCGGCGGCTGTACCGGCGAAATCATCTCTCCGGAAGGACTGATTCTGACCAATCACCATTGCGGATACGGTGCCATACAGCAGCACAGCAGCGTGGAACACGATTATCTGACAGATGGTTTCTGGGCCATGAACCGTAGTGAAGAACTGCCCACCCCGGGATTGAAATTCCGTTTCGTACACCGCATTGTAGACATCACCGACCTTGTCAATGCTAAAATAAAGGCAGGCGAAGTGACGGAAATCGATGCACTGACTTCCCCGTTCCTCAACAAACTGGCAAAAGAGGAACTGGAGAAGAGCGATTTGAAGGGTAAACCGGGCATTGAAGTGCGCGCACTCCCCTTCTATGCAGGAAACAAATTCTATATGTTCTATTATAAGGTATACAGCGACGTGCGTATGGTTGCCGCTCCTCCCTCCTCGGTAGGTAAGTTTGGCGGTGAGACCGACAACTGGATGTGGCCGCGCCACACGGGCGACTTCTCCATGTTCCGTATCTATGCCGATGCCAACGGAGAGCCGGCTGAATACAGTGAAAGCAATGTACCCCTGAAAACGCCGAAGTTCCTGCCCATCTCCATCAAAGGTCTGAACGAGGGTGACTACGCCATGATTATGGGCTTTCCCGGCAGCACAGAACGTTACCTCACCCAGAGCGAAGTGAAGCAACGCATGAACGCCGTGAACCAGGCAATGATTGACATGCGCGGCGTACGCCTCGAAGTGCTGCGCAAGTATATGGATGCCAGTGACAAGACCCGCATCCAGTATGCCAGCAAGTTTGCCGGAAGCAGTAACTACTGGAAAAACTCCATTGGTATGAACAAGGCAATCATCGACAATGACGTGTTGGGCGCCAAAGCCGAAATCGAGAAAAAGTATGCCGCCTTTGCCCAAGGAAAACCCGAATACGAGGGTGTGGTAGAGAAAATTGATGCCATCATCGAGAAAAGCACCCCCACGCTGCGCCAGCTCTACTATACCAACGAAGCATTGCGCGGTGCTATCGAATTCGGCAGTACCTACCTTATTATGGATAACATAAAGAAAGCGCTCGAAGAGAAGAACGACTCATTGCTGCAAGCTTCGAAGAAGCAGTTGGAAAATGCATACGATGGTATCCACAATAAAGACTACGACCACGAAGTGGACCGCGCCGTAGCCAAAGCCATCCTGCCCGCCCTTGCCAAGGCACTGAACGCCGACGAGCTGCCCTCCTTCTACCAAACCATCAACGGAGAGTTCAAGGGCGACTACAACGCATACGTAGACAACATTTACGACAACTCCATCCTCTCCAACCGCAAGAACCTGGATAAATTCCTGGCAAAGCCCACCGTGAAAGCCATCGAGAAAGACCCTGCTACGGCTTACTCGCGCTCCAAGAACGAAAAGCTGCAGGAACTCGGAAAGCAATACATGGAACTGGAAAGCGGAATGGAACTGCTCCACAAGGCCTACATCCGTGGCTTGGGTGAAATGAAACAGCCCGTCCCCTCCTATCCGGATGCCAACTTCACCATGCGTCTGACCTATGGTAATGTAAAATCATACAGCCCACGCGATGCCGTACACTACGACTACTATACCACTACCGACGGTATCCTTGAAAAAGAGAATCCCGAAGACCGTGAATTCGTGGTACCCGCCAAGCTGAAAGAACTGATTCAAAAGAAAGACTTCGGACGCTACGCCATGGCAGACGGCACCATGCCGGTTTGCTTCCTCACGACGAACGACATCACCGGCGGCAACTCCGGCAGCCCCGTCATCAATGGCGAAGGACAGCTCATCGGTACTGCTTTCGACGGCAACTGGGAATCTCTGAGCGGTGACATCAACTTCAACAATGACCTGCAGCGTTGCATTGCACTGGATATACGCTACGTGCTCTTCATCCTCGACAAACTGGGCAATTGCAGTCATCTGATAAAAGAAATGAACATTATAGAATAAATTAAAGCCTCTGAGAGATTACCTCCCATACTGAATGGCATTCAGTCGTATAGTGAATGCCATTCAGTCGTATACTTAACCCTATTCAGTCGTATACTGAATAGCCCCCCTCTCAGATGCTCTTCTAACGCACATCACCATGAAAAGGATCCTATTATCATTATTCATTACATCTTCTGTCCTTGCCGCACACGCCGACGAAGGTATGTGGATGCTCACCGACCTGCAAAAGCAGAACGAAGTAGCCATGACGGAACTCGGACTGCTCATCCCCACCAACCAAATCTACAATCCCGACGGCATTGCTCTGAAGGATGCCGTGGTGCATTTCGGCGGTGGCTGTACCGGCGAAGTCATCTCTGCCGAAGGCCTGGTACTGACCAACCACCACTGCGGCTATGGCGCCATACAACAACACAGCTCGGTGGAACACGACTACCTGACCGACGGTTTCTGGGCTATGTCCCGCGAAGAGGAGCTTCCCTGCAAGGGACTCACCGTCACCTACATCGACCGGATACTGGACGTGACAGACTACGTAAACGAACAACTGAAAACCGACGACGACCCGAACGGCACCAATTATCTGTCTCCCAAATACCTGAAGACAGTAGCCGACCGCTTCGCCAAGTCCGAAGGCATCGCCCTGACACCCGGCCGCAAGCTGGAACTGAAAGCCTTCTACGGTGGAAACAGATACTATCTGTTCGTAAAGACCACCTATAGCGACATCCGCATGGTAGGCGCTCCCCCCTCCTCCATCGGCAAGTTCGGCGCAGACACCGACAACTGGATGTGGCCCCGCCACACGGGAGATTTCTCCATGTTCCGCATCTATGCCGACAAAGACGGGAAACCCGCCGCTTACAGCAAAGACAACGTTCCCCTGAAAGTGAAGAAACATCTCACCATCAGCCTTGACGGCTATCGCGAGGGCGACTTTACCTTCGTCATGGGATTCCCCGGACGCAACTGGCGCTACATGATTTCCGACGAGGTGGAAGAGCGTATGCAAACCACCAACTTCATGCGCCACCACGTGCGCGATGTCCGCCAGAAAGCTCTGATGAAACAAATGTTGCAAGACGATGCCGTACGCATCCACTATGCCAGCAAGTATGCATCTTCTGCCAACTACTGGAAAAATGCCATCGGTATGAACGAAGGTCTCGTCCGTCTGAAAGTATTGGACACTAAACGTGCACAGCAAGAGGCACTCCTGGCACGCGGACGCTCGCTGAACGACAATAGCTATCAGCAAGCATTCGACCAGATACGCGCCATCGTAAAGCAACGCCGTCCAGCCCTCTACCACCAGCAAGCCATTCAGGAAGCACTGGTGACGGGACTCGATTTCATGCGTATCCCCAGCACCGCAGGACTGGTATCTGCCTTGAAGAACAAGGACAAAAAACAGATTGCAGCAGCTAAAGACAGCCTTCAGAAGGCAGCCGACCGCTACTTTGCCTCTGTCCCCTTCCCCGAAGTGGAACGTATTGTTGGCAAGGAAATGCTGAAAATCTACATGAAGTATATCCCTGCCGAACAACGCATCGGTATTTTCCAAATCATAGACAAGCGTTTCAAGGGCAACAGCGACGCTTTCATCGACGCCTGCTTTGAACATTCCATCTTCGGCAACAAGGAGAACTTTGCCAAGTTCATCCGCAAGCCCAGCCTCTACAAGATTAATACAGACTGGATGGTCTTGCTGAAATATTCCATCACGGACGGCCTGCTTCAGACCTCCATTGCCATGATGGATGCCAATAAAAACTACAATGCCGCCCACAAGGTATGGGTAAAGGGCATGATGGACATGAAACTTGCCAATGGTCAGCCCATCTATCCGGATGCCAACTCCACCTTGCGCCTGACCTACGGTCAAGTGCTCCCCTACGCTCCGGCAGACGGTGTGAAATATGATTACTACACCACTCTGAAAGGAGCTATGGAGAAGGAAGATCCCGACAATTGGGAGTTTGTAGTCCCCGCCAAACTGAAACAGCTGTACCAGGCAAAGGATTTCGGACGTTATGCCATGCCGAACGGCGAAATGCCCATCTGCTTCATTGTCAACACAGACAATACCGGTGGAAACTCCGGCAGCCCAGTGTTCAATGCCAAAGGAGAACTGATAGGTACCGGCTTTGACCGCAATTACGAAGGTCTGACTGGCGACATTGCCTTCCGTCCGTCCTCCCAACGAGCAGCATGTGTAGACATCCGCTACACCTTGTTCATCATCGACAAATACGCGGGAGCTTCGCATCTCATTGAAGAGATGACGATTAAATAATGATTTAGCGAACAAATCCTCCTCCTATTTTGTTATCATTACAAATAAATAAAAACAGAAAGGAAAAAATTATGGAAAAGTTTGAAGAATTGATACAATCAGAAAAGCCCGTTTTAGTTGATTTCTTTGCAACCTGGTGTGGCCCGTGCAAGGCCATGCATCCGGTACTGGAGGAACTCAAAAACGAAATAGGAGATGCTGCCCGTATCGCCAAAATAGATGTAGACCAGCACGAAGAACTTGCTGCCCGCTACCGCATACAAGCAGTACCGACATTTATCGTATTTAAGAAAGGTGAAGCCGTATGGCGCCACTCGGGTGTCATCAGCGGTAAGGATTTGAAAGCCGTTATAGAACAAAACTCTTAACAAGAAGAAATGAAGAAGATTATAGCAATGGTTGCCCTCGTGTTTTCTTGCATGCTGGCCTATGCTCAAACAAACGGAGAAGTTATCGTCATGAACAAAGCCATGTTCATCAAGGATGTGTTCGACTATGAGAAATCCCAGGACTGGAAATACAAGGGAAACAAGCCTGCCATCATAGACTTATATGCCGACTGGTGCGGACCTTGCCGCATGGTGGCTCCCATTATGAAGGAACTGGCCAAAGAGTATGCCGATAAAATCGTTGTCTACAAAGTCAATGTGGATAAGGAAAAGGAACTGGCAGCGTTGTTCAATGCAACAAGCATCCCTCTTTTTGTATTCATCCCTATGAATGGAGAGCCTCAGCTCTTCCGCGGAGCAGCCGATAAGGCTACCTACAAAAAGGCGATTGATGACTTTTTACTGAAAACAGAATAGTTCATAATAGAAAGAAAAACTCCTGACTACCTTTACAAAAAGGCAAGTCAGGAGTTTTTGTATCCTATTCACTCAAAACACGATAGGCATCTCTTTCCATTCTCCTCCGTGTAGTTCCATCACCGATTCATACCCAGCCTTCCTCAAGGCACGCAAGGCTTCGGGACGTCCGTTGCTTATCCGTTCCGGATAGTGTGAATCACTGTTCACCTGCACACGTACACCCAAATCATGCAGGTAGGAGAAGTACCGCTCATTGGGGTAAAAAGTACCCAGGTCATGATAGGCTTTGGTATTGACCTCTACCTGATAGCCGCGACGGGCAATATCTGCGAAATACGCCCTAACCAGCTCATCATACCAAGGCTCGTCCAGCAATCCCAGGCGATAGCATGCTGCATTGTAGTGCATCTTATCGGCATGGCCCACAATATCAAAACCACCCAGCTCAAGCATCCTCGTCAACCTACCATAATAGAGACGGACCACATGCTCCAAGTCACCGCAGAAATGTCCGTCTACAATGGTCTTAAAGGTATCCACAGGTACATCTACATCCACCACTTCCCCTTTGTCATTGTAGAGAAGATGTACAGAACCAATACGGTAGTCCAACGGCAACTCCCTGAAACGGGCGATGGACGGATTACTCGCTTCATTCAGATAATCAATCTCCAGACCGATATACAGTTCGATACGTCCGGCATACTTCTCCTTCAGACGATGGAATTCAGATAGATAGTCGTCCATGATATCCCACTCCATAGTCCATGCCGTAGAAAAAGGCAATGGAGCATGCGATGAAAAGCCATAAGATGTAAAACCTTCACTCAATGCAAAACGCACAAAGTCCTCCATGCCGGCACGCCCGTCACAATAAAGGCTATGGCTATGATAATTCGTCAGATTTCCCACTTTCTCAGTTCTAATTTTTAATTCTTAATTTTCAATTTCGAACTTCAGTTCGATTCTATCTCACTCAGCTCCAGCCAGCGCAATGTTTTTTCGTCAATCAAGTCCGACAATTCCGGCAAACGTTTCGACTTCTCCGTCAGTTCGTCCACAGACAAAGTACCGCTGCACAAAGCCTCTTCAATTGCATTCTTTTCGGTTTCCAGGTCAGCTATCTCCTGCTCCAATTGTTCAAACTCGCGTTTTTCCTTAAAAGACATGCGCCGCTTTTCGTTCAGACGCACCTTCGCCGTCTTGTCCTCCTGAGCCTTGGCGGCTTCTTTCTCTTTCTCCTTTTCTTGATGGACTTTCGCATCTTTCCAGTCGCGATATTGTGTATAGTTGCCGGGAAAGTCGCGGATGTCCCCTTGTCCGTTGAACACTAACAGATGGTCTACCACTTTGTCCATGAAATAACGGTCGTGGCTCACCACAATCACGCATCCTTTGAAATTCTGCAAATACTCTTCCAGCACATTCAGCGTCACAATATCGAGGTCATTGGTCGGCTCATCCAGCACCAGGAAGTTGGGATTGCGCATCAGGACCGTACACAGATAGAGGCGGCGGCGTTCTCCCCCACTCAGCTTGTAGACATAGCTGTGCTGTGTCTCGGGAGTAAACAGGAAATGTTGCAGGAATTGCGATGCCGTCAGCTTCTTGCCGTTGCCCAGTTCTATGACTTCGGCAATGTCCTGCACTACATCAATCACTTTCATCTGCTCGTCAAACTGCAAGCCGTCCTGCGAGTAGTAACCGAAGCGGACCGTCTCGCCAATGTCCAGCGTACCGCTGTCTGCCTGCTCCAACCCCATCAGTATCTTGATGAAGGTCGACTTGCCCGTACCGTTATTCCCTACGATACCCATCTTTTCGTAACGGGAGAAGATGTAGGAGAAATCATCCAGAATCTTCAAGTCACCAAAGGATTTGTACAGATGGTCTGCCTCGAATATCTTACTGCCTATATAAGAAGCCTTAACGTCCAGCTTTACATTGTCGTTGTTGAAACGCTGCTTAGCCACCTTCTCCAACTCGTAAAAGGCATCCTCCCGATAGCGTGCCTTGTGCCCGCGGGCTTGCGGCATGCGGCGCATCCATTCCAGCTCTGTGCGGTAGAGGTTATTGGCACGTTCTATCTCCACAGTCTTGGCCTCGATACGCTCTTGGCGCTTCTCCAGATAATAACTGTAATTGCCTTTATACTGATAAATCTGCCGGTTGTCTATCTCTACGATTTCGGAGCATACCCGGTCGAGGAAATAACGGTCGTGCGTCACCATCAGCAAGCTGAGGTTGTTCCGGCGGAGATATTCCTCCAGCCACTCCGTCATATCGAGGTCGAGGTGGTTGGTAGGCTCGTCCAGTATCAGCAAATCGGGTTCAGTGATAAGGGTATTGGCAAGTGCCACACGCTTCAACTGCCCGCCGGACAGATGTTTTACGTGCTGACTGAAATCACGTATTTTAAGTTGAGACAGAATCTGTTTCGCCTTCTGCTCGTACTCCCAAGCTTTTTCATGGTCCATACGCACCAGAATTTCGTCCAAGCCGGGATGCCCCTCCGTTTCCATGCAACGTTCATATTCCTTGATTAACTCGACAGTACTGTTGCCATGATGGAAGCACGCTTCGAGCACGGTCAGCTCTTCGGGATATTGCGGGTCTTGTTCCAGATAACCCACACGCAAATCACGACGGAAGGAAATGGTGCCATTGTCATACCCTTCCTTGCCGGAAAGGATATTGAGCAATGTCGTCTTGCCACTGCCGTTCTTGGCTATCAACCCGACACGCTGTCCCTCGGACAAGCCCAAAGAAATATTTTCGAATAGTACCAAGTCACCGAACGACTTGGTCAAGTTTTCCACCTGAAGAATTGAATTTACTGCTGCCAATGCTTTAATAGTTGAAAAATGAAAATTGAAAGTTGAAAATCACAGTACCGAGATGACCGGACCTTAGAACAAGGAGCTGTATATCTCCAGCAGATTCACTTTACCTCCTGCCTTTACTTTGCTCCAAACCAGCTTCATGGGGTCTATCCATTCACCGGTAGACGTGTTCAGCAATATGGGCGCTTCCCGGTTTCCGTCCACCAAGGTACGCCATTCCATACCGTCCACTTCATTGGCGAAAATAACACAAAGCACAATGCCAAAAGCCAGCCACGCATCTTTCTTTTTAGGGCTGATGTTGCTTTCTTCCATCATCTGCTGCATCTTGGCAATGTCTTCCTCGGCTCCCTGGAAATCCTTCTTCAACAATTCCTTTATAGTAGTATCCACCCACTCGTATGCTTCATTAATCTGGTAGATTTCCGAAAGGCGCACCGGAATTATCTCCGCTGGATACTTCACTCCATCCTTCCGCGTTTCCAGCGAAGCGATAATCTTCTCCGCTTCTGCAACTGGCTCTCCTTTCTTCACCGTAAACGAACATTCAAAGGCAACTTCATCCGCGCCCGTTATCCATAAATGGGAAGTATAGTACGCACCTTCTTCCTCGAACATTTCCTTACTATATGCACATTCCATCCGGCCTATCCTAACCGGAATGGCAGAGGAGTTTTCCCGTAACTCTTGCTTCACGGAGTCCTTGCCATATGTAGCATTCCCTTTGAAAGCCGAAATGCGAAAATTACCGGTCCACTCATTGGGGTTATAAAAAAGGAAAGAGCCTTCCCCGTCCTCGAATTCATTCCAGTCTGCCGGATAAGTCATGGAGAACCATGCCCCCGGAGAGATAAATTTCTTGCTTTGTTCCATATATAGACTAATCTTTGCAAAGACAGTTCCTACCATCTCAGCTATTTCTCGCAAAGATAGTACAAACCGAATGCAAAATAAAATGAACTTGTCCATTTTTTATGCTGAGGTGCAGCCTATCTTCGGTTTTAGGGCAAAAGTAACATATTACCGCCGTTGATATGCAAACAAACGAAACAAAAAAACAGCCGATTCTCACGAACCGGCTGTTCCAATCATCATCTATGAATGAAGACCATTAGAGCCTTCAATATCTTAACTATATCTTAAAATCCACATTTTGGGCGTAAAGATAATGAATTTGTATCACAAAATAAAATGCAATGAAAAATTAGTTTTGGGCACTGTCCCACCATACGGGTAAAGTCCATACGTCCTCGGCAGCATTCCAAAGTGCAATTGAAGTATCAGCTCCCGGAACAGTGGCACCGATAGCTTGCAGATTGGCCGTATTGTAGTTGAGCTCATGACTGCATTGCTGCCAACGACGGAACTGTTTACCCTGCGGAATATTCTTTTGGGCAGTAGCATCAACGCCATAGCGTGCAGGAATACCCCAGCCTAAGAAAAGCTCCGGATTAAAATCGTAGCGACGCATATCGTTCCAAATTTCCATGGAAAAATGCAATGCCAAACGCTTTTGAGTAAGAATCTTGCCCAAAGTAATATTCTCTTCAGTGCCGATACCATTGTTCAAATAGTTGTCAATGTCGGTTTGCGTCATAGGAGAGAATGAAGGACATGCTTCCAAATTGGCATCTTCACGGCACCACACTTTCAATTTATCGTTCATACCGTCGATACTGGCTGCAATACCTTTCTTATAAGCATTAAAAGCCGCTCCTTTATTACCTTGGTTAAAGAGTACTTCAGCACGTATGAAACAAGCTTCGGCATAGGTTCCAATATAGGTGGGAGAAGACACGCGAGTATAGAAAGTTCCCGATTCGCGAGAGGCATCAGTACCATCGCGACGATAAAGTAAATCAGGACGTCCTTGATAAGCTTTGCACTGACTGGTACACTCTACATAAATAGTGTCCCCCTTACGGGTAGAAGATTCACTGTCAATCCACCAACCTTTGGCTGCCGAGAAGTTCGAGCGCAACGGTCCGCCGGTAAGGCTGGGACTATCATTGCCAATCATGTCTACACCCATAGAACGACGCCAACCGTTTTTGAACTTCACCTCTGCGGGTGAATTACTTGATTGCTTCGAATATGCCCAAGGTAAAATCTTATCGGCACGCGGATCTTCTATTCCACTTCCGGCAAAATTTGTCAGATTATCGTAAAGCATCTTGGTAGGCATATAGCCGGCATTCATGCCACATACAGAAAAGAGCGGTGAATAATCAACCGGTTCGTCCCATCCCAATACATCATGCGAATTATTGGCATCAATATGATTGAATACGGTATTGTCGGCATTGCTTTGCTGAGCCTTGTCAAGACAAGCCAAGATTTCTGCGGCATCGTATTTCCCTTCAAGATAACTGCCTTCACCCTTTTTAATAAGCTTGTTAATGTAACGTGCTTTAAGTAAATATGCCAATTTAAGCCACTTGTCTACACTACCACCATTCCAAATATCGCCTACAGCCAACGAAGCTGTCGCAGACCCTTGCTCTTTTTGGAACATCTCGATAGCGGTGTCAAGATCGGCCAAACAGCCCAAATAGATTGTTTTTCCGTCATTATAGGTAGGAGTAACACCGGCTTCAGCCTCACTCGACTTGTAAGGCATTTCTCCATAAAGGTCTGTCATAAGCATAAAACCATAGGCACGAATTACGCGAGCTGCACCCACATAATGCCAAGCCTCGGCTGCCGTAGCCTTGTCAATCAAAAATGGAATATTTACAGCAGCTCCACAGAACCACCATTGGTAGGGAGTGGTAACGGCACCGGTCTGAGGACTCCAATAAGACATATTCCAATAAGTGCCGCCGTCATAATAGCGTGTCCAATCGCCCATAGACATACTGGAACGCCAAGCAGCAAACTGAGTGGCACTGTTGGTATAAAATTCAATATGTGCCAATCGTGAATCATAGGTCGCATTTCCGGCTGTGGGATTTTCGGGATCGACATTTACATCGAGCCAGTCACTACACCCCGAGAACAAAGTCATAAGGGCACCCACACTACATAATATCATAGATTTGAATAGTTTCATATTGCTTCTGTTTTTTAAGAGTTAGAAAGTAAGATTCAAGCCAAACGACATGGTAGAAGTGGCAGGTACACCGCAGTAGTCAAATCCTACTGATGATGAGCCACCTACACCTGCACCGGCGGCAGCCACTTCAGGGTCACCGTCGTAATTGGTGATGAGCAATAGATTGGTAGCAGCTACCGATACCGAAGCACGCTTTACAAATCCAATCTTGGAAAGCCACGTTTTAGGAAACTCATAGCTCAATGAAACAGAACGCAAACGCAAAGAGTTGACATCGGTAATATAGTTGGCTGACTCCTTAGAATAATAGTTCTGATAGTAATCCTTAATGATGTTGTAACCACTCATTTGTACTCCATTAAAAGTATAGGTTTTATCGGCCTCCCAAGTATTGGTCACTGGGTCACCATTGGCATTGACACCCGTTACAGTGAGAGAACGATTGCGTACATCGGCAGAGAACTGGCTCACACCGCTGTTATCCATAGCATATTGAGTACCGTTGACCACATCGCCACCTACACGGAATTCCCATAGCATATTGAAAGTAAAATTCTTCCAAGTAAGGGTGTTGTTCAATCCACCGGTAAACGATGACTCACGATTACCTACTGCTACAAGGGTTTTGTCATAAGTAGGCATACCGTTTTTGTCGAGTATCACCTCACCGGCGTCATTACGTTTCCATTTGGTACCGGCAATGCCCATAAAATCTCCACCGCTGAACGAGGCTGCCTGCATACCGGCATATTGCACATCGGTAACATACATCACGCCCATACCTTCGGGAAGCCCGTCCAAAGTACCACGATTACCTGCCATGTTCAAGCCAATGTCCCATGTCCAGTCCTTAGTCTGTATGGGAGTTCCCGAAATAGAGAGTTCCATACCTTTGTTATACACATTGCCCGCATTGATACTCCAAAAGATGTAACCGGTAGATTGCGGACCGCGAGGAGCAAGAATCTGATTATATGAATCGTTGGTATAGTAAGCATAGTCTATGTGCAGGCGGTTTTTGAAGAAACTCAATTCCACGCCTATTTCGGTAGACTTGGTCATTTCCGGTTTCAGTTTGTCATTACCGCGTGTCCAAGTATTTCCCACACCTACCGTACCGTCAAGATAGGTACCCGTAGGCCATAAGGCAGTTTCCAATTCGTACACACCGGTATCTTTACCTACCTTGGCCCACGATGCACGCAATTTACCAAAGTTGAGCACACTGTCATCCAGCCAACCGAGTCGCTGCAAGGCTTCAGTAAATACGAATGAACCGCTTACCGAAGGATAGAAATACGAACGGTTTTCAAGAGGAAGAGTAGAAGTCCAGTCATTACGACCGCTCACAGTGAGATAGAGCATATTTTTCCATGATGCACGGAATTCTCCAAAAGCTCCTACCAAACGTTTCTTAGTAGCTGCATGTGTGAATTGCTTATTGTCTTTACTGGCATTGGCGTATGAGAAGAAATCAGGAACGGAAAAGTTCCAAGCCATCATCGAGCTACGGTCTGTCTTGGTTTCGTCCATTGTGGCACCCAACAAAAGATTCAAATCGAAATCACCGAACTTATGGCTCATGTTCGACATAAAGTCATGGCTCATATAGCGGAACTGCTGGGTGTTGTCACTCATCATACCTTTTTGCCACACTTGTTTAAGCACGCCATTGGCAGCCAAACGGTTGGAAGCGGTTTGGGTATAACGGTCAATACCTATTTTATAAGAAACAAACCACCATTTGGCAATATCGGCTTTTATACTGAGCATCCCATTGAAACGGTCGATGTCGTCATACATGTGGTTACGATTGACAATCCAATAGGGGTTGTCGCGTTCGTCCCATGGATCAAGACGATCGCCAAACAAACGATAACGGGTACCATCCTCGTTCTGATAGTGGGTCATTCGGTCGAAAGGAGACCAGTTGTACACACCATAAAGAGCACCATTACCACTCGAATTATAAAGCCCGGCACCCGTCAAAGTACGGTCTGTATGAGCATCGCTATAAGCGGCACTGGCGTTAAAGGTAAAAATCCCCACCTTCTGCTCACCATTGAAACGGAAAGCATATTTCTTGTATCCGGTTTCGGGCACAACACCTACCTGATCATAGTAAGACCCTGAAAGATAGAATTTACTATTCTTGGTACCCCCGGCTACGCTGGCACTTTCATCGAAAATGTTTCCGCCTTGAAAGAAATCACCTATGTTATCATAAGTAGCTGCGTTCGACTTCTCTCCCCACGAAGTATAAGCAAAGTCATTAAACACAGTACCAGTATAGTTCTTCTTTGAATCATATTGGTCTTCCATATATCCACGGGCATATTGGCGTTGCGTTTGCGGCAGGCTCTTTACCCATGAAGCAGTAAACTTAGAATTGATATTCACTTCAACCACGCCCTCTTTACCTTTCTTGGTAGTGATAAGAATAACTCCGTTGGCTGCACGTGAACCGTATAAAGCGGCAGCTGCAGGGCCTTTGAGCACCGACATACTTTCTATATCTTCGGGGTTTATATCCATCAAACGATTGGAAGTAGTAGAGGCAGAACGCATAGAACCATCGAAAGCCGAATTGCCCACCACTGATGAAGAGTTATCAAAAATAACACCATCCACCACAAAGAGCGGCTGATTGTCTTTGCCTTCAGCACCCGACGTTCCTCCACGCAATATAATCTGAGCGCCCGCACCAGCGGCACCGGATGACTGAGTAACATTCACACCGGCCACTTTCCCCGAAAGGGATGAAATAGGATTGGCAGTTTTCATCTTCATCAATTCATCCGACTTCACATCCTCCATTGAATATCCCAAAGCTTTGCGCTCTTTCTTGATACCCATTGCCGTCACAACCACTTCGTCCAGCGCTTGCGAGTCATCTTGTAAACTCACAGTATAAGTAGTGGCGTTCGTCACCTTCAATGTCACTGTTTTGTACCCAATGAAAGATACCTCCAATGTGCTACCCACCGGCGCCTCTACAGAAAAATTTCCATCAATATCCGTCACAGCGCCGGTACCAGAACCTTTTACTAACACGCTGGCGCCGATGATGGGTTCGCCTGCCGCATCTAAAACTTTACCTGTGATTTTCTTGGCTTGCTGAGCACTTTGGGAACTTAGCACACTTTCAACAGCTGCATTAGCAGCAAAAGGTGCAGACACCCCAAACAATGCAAGCAACACTAATGATAAGCAATAATTTCTTTTCATAAGCTCTATTATTTGGATTTGTTTGCAAACATATGAATTAATTTAGAAATTACATCATCAATCGAATTAAAAATTACTAATAAATATTAAAACATTTGCATTTATATTTTTGCAAAGTTTTAAATATCTATTTAGTAATTATTCAAAGCATTAACTCTTAATCATATTGATGCCGTACTTGTATATAATATATCTCAATGATGCAAAAAACGGAAAAACACATCACATTTATCATTTATATATAGCAATATTTTGAACTATTTGATTTACGCATTAAAGCATATGCATAAATCTTTTTATATAAAAAGAACTTAATTATGTGGGGATATTGGTATAGATAAGGGTTCTAAAAAGCAAATTAGTTAAAATGATTCATAAGTTCATCAAAAAATAGTGTTAGACTATTAACAATAACAAATTCCATATATAATCTACATCAACATTTTATTTTTCAGCATAATACTAATATATACAAGTTTCACTTATAAGAACTGGTCTCTTTCCATGTTGTGGAATTTCCATATCAGTAGTGGTGACATATATAATGGTACAGATTATTTCATGACAGCACGTAGCATGAGTGTGAGATTTAATTCATTGAAGCCTCTCAACGGTCTTCATTCATAGATGATGATTGGAACGGCCGGTTCGTGAAAATCGGCTGTTTGCATTCTACGCCTCATTTCCCTATCGGCTGTATTCTCCTTCTCACCTCTTTGGATATTTCCAGAAACATATAGTTCAGTTTGCCGGAATGAATGCCTTCCTTATTCTGGGCATACTTCTTATTGGCATACTCCTTGGACTTGTCAAAGGTGATGCGCGACATCTGGTTCTGCGACTTTCCCACCATCGTCGAATCCAATTGTTCGTCCGGAAAGAAATCATCCAAATCCACATCACCAATCATGGTCGTTTCAAGGAAATTCATGTCTTTATGACTGGAATCCGTGTAGTATCCTACAAACATATGCCCCGGGGTGCGCACCAATATAGGTTCTATGTTGATGGCACGGAGCAGAGAAGCAAAAAGCACACTTCCATCCACACAGTTGATTTGCGAGGACTCCAAGGCGTCATCGAACGTGCGCACACGCTGTGAAAAGACCACATTGCTGGAAAGGCTCGTATTGGAGACCGAGCTATAACGGAACTTACGCTTCTGCAGTACATTCCACAAGGCGTAAACCTGCCTGTCCACCACTTCGGTACCTCCCTGATAACCCAAAAACCGGTTGACGATACGCGTATCCAGCGCTTCACGCAACAGTTTGTCAATCATAGGATTCTCCTCATTTACATATGCTGCAAAAAAGATGCCGGTATCATGGAATTTTGTACCATTCGTGACATACCCCAACAGACATTCATTAATGCTGCGAACGGAAAAAGTACGTACCCTCTGCCCCAAATCCTTACCGTTCATCTCTACCATAACGGCCACACTAATGGGTTCCGCCTGGTTGTTATTCTTCAGAGCCTCATAATTCCATATGATATCAGGATAGATAATATACTCCGTACGCGGTTTTGCCAACACAAACTCCGACACTGAACGGGAAAAGAACGGAGTCTCCGCAACTTCTACCCGCACCCGGCTATAAGCATTCCTCGAACGGACACGGACAGCGATGCACGACTTCGGATTACCTACATACATGGAGTCTACCGGCACTATGACCTGAGCATCGGTGGTAGCCACTGAAAGGATACTGGAAGGGAATATATTACCGCCCAGCTCATCCGCGATATCAAAGCCCGAACGGAAAGGAGCCGTATTCAGCCAGACAGAGCCGATTATCACTAAAAGCAGAGTTCCCACAATAACCGGCAAACGCCTTTTAGAGAAACTCCTGATATACATAAGTTCTTTCATACAATTCAATATTTACGAAGCAAAGATAATATTTTATATGTGACAGGGCTTTTAGATAAACGAGAATTTAATGTAACCCAAATGTAACACTTGTTTCATCATTCCGTAACAAATTAGCCTCACTTTTGTACCCAGAAAGTAGAAATGGCCTGCATCTCAGCACAAGTTTTCATGCAAACATGAAAATTCTGCATTCGGTTTGCACTATTTTTGCTGATAAAAAGAAATAAAGTTTAACTTTGTGACAAGAGAATTGTTTTATCCTTGTCATACATAAACAACAAAGCAATGAACGATTACCGGATTTTAGTAGTGGACGATGAAGAAGACTTATGTGAAATTCTGAAGTTCAACCTCGAAAACGAAGGCTACGAAGTGGATACAGCAAACTCCGCCGAAGAAGCTCTGAGAATGGACATTGGCAGCTACAGCCTGCTACTGCTGGACGTGATGATGGGAGAAATTTCCGGCTTCAAAATGGCAAGCATCCTGAAGAAGGACAAGAAGACAGCCCAGATACCCATCATCTTCATTACCGCCAAAGATACGGAAAATGACACCGTGACCGGTTTCAACCTGGGAGCGGACGACTATATATCCAAACCCTTCTCACTGCGCGAAGTGGCGGCACGTGTCAAAGCCGTACTTAGACGCACCCGACAAGGAGAAACGGAACATGCACCGGAACAGATTGTCTACAAGACGCTGGTACTGGACATCATCAAGAAGAAAGTCTGCATTGACGGCGAAGAGGCACCGCTCACCAAAAAAGAATTTGAAATCTTATTGCTGCTTTTGCAGAATAAAGGACGCGTATTCTCGCGCGAGGATATACTGAACCGCATCTGGAGCGACGAAGTATATGTGCTGGACCGCACCATCGACGTGAACATCACACGCCTGCGCAAGAAAATCGGAGTTTATGGCAAATGTATCGTAACACGCTTGGGATATGGTTATTGTTTCGAAGCCGAATAACGACAGACACTTTCTGTCCTTCAGCCGGAAACTTTTCCTTTCGGTCATCTCGCTGTTCCTCGTATTCGCCGCCTGCTTCATCACCTACCAGTATCAGCGGGAAAAGGAATACAAAGTGGAGCTGCTGGACATGCAGCTGCAAGATTATAACGACAGACTGCACCAGGAGCTTCGCTACCTCCCCGACAGCCTATGGACTTCCATGCTGGACAGCTACATCTCCAAGCATGTGAACAAGGAATTGCGCGTCACTGTGGTAGACCTTCATGGCAACGTATTGTTCGACAGCTCCCAGAACGACAGCCATGAACTGGACAACCACATCAAACGCCCCGAAGTGCAGAAAGCGCTGAAAGACGGCAAGGGCTACGACCTACGGCGCATCTCCGAAACCACCGGCAAGACCTATTTCTATTCTGCCACCGCCTACGAAGGCTGCATCATCCGCTCAGCCCTCCCCTACAACGTCAACCTGATGAACAATCTGGCTGCCGACCCACACTACATCTGGTTCACGGTCATTGTATCACTGCTGCTGATATCCGTCTTCTACAAATTCACCTCCAAACTGGGCAGCGCCATCAACCACCTGCGCGAGTTTGCCAAAAGAGCCGACAAGAACGAACCTATAGACATGGACATACAAGCCGCCTTTCCGCACAATGAGCTTGGAGAGATTTCGCAGCATATCATACAGATATACAAGCGCCTGCGCGAAACCAAAGAGGCGCTTTACATTGAGCGCGAAAAGCTTATCACCCATTTGCAAACCTCCCGCGAAGGACTGGGCGTATTCAACAGAGACAAAAAGGAGATATTGGTAAACAATCTGTTCACCCAATACGGCAATCTGATTTCAGACTCCAACCTGCAGACTACCGAAGAGATATTCTCCATCTGCGAATTCCAGAAGATAACGGATTTCATCAACAAGGCGCAGAAGCGCCCCTCCTACAACGAAGAACGAAGGATGTCCGTACACATCAACAAGAACGGACGCACCTTCATCGTGGAGTGCATCATCTTCCAAGACCTCAGCTTTGAAATTTCCATCAACGACATCACCCAGGAAGAAGAGCAAGTACGGCTGAAACGGCAGTTGACCCAGAACATCGCCCACGAGCTGAAAACCCCCGTAAGCAGCATACAAGGTTATCTGGAAACCATCGTGAACAACGAAAACATTGCACCCGAAAAGATGCAGGTCTTCCTGGAACGCTGCTACGCGCAAAGCAACCGCCTGAGCCGCCTGCTGCGCGACATATCCGTACTGACCCGCATGGACGAAGCCGCCAACATGATTGATATGGAAAAGGTGGACATCAGCATGCTGGTTTCAAACATCGTCACCGAAGTGTCCCTGGAACTGGAACAGAAGCAAATCACCGTTGTCAATTCCCTAAAACCGAAGATACAGTTGCGGGGCAACTACTCTCTACTCTACTCCATCTTCCGCAATCTCATGGACAACGCCATCGCTTATGCCGGCACCAACATACACATCAACATCAGTTGTTTCCGCGAAGACGAGAATTACTACTATTTCAGTTTTGCCGATACCGGCATCGGCGTTTCTCCCGAACATCTGAACCGTTTGTTCGAACGCTTCTACCGTGTAGACAAAGGACGCTCGCGCAAGTTGGGCGGCACCGGCTTGGGGCTCGCCATAGTGAAGAATGCAGTCTTTATTCACGGAGGCACCATCTCTGCCAAAAACAACCAAGGTGGAGGACTGGAGTTTGTATTCACACTGGCAAAAGAGAGATAACAGCCCGTTTTACCACACCAAACAAAATGCTTTGCATACCTCTGGAGAAGGTTCTTGTGGCAAGTGTGGCTTGTATTGGTATCTTTTCACCTTACCGACATGACGGATTGCTTAAATCGCCTTAAGTCACTATCAATCAGAGAGTAATTTTGCCAACCTATTGCCATGCTTTTGGCAAACTTTTGCCATACCTATGGCAAAGTTTTGCCAACGCGGTGACAAAGTCTTGCCAAGAGGGTGGCAAAACCTTGCCAATTTGTCGGCAAAAAGAAAGAGAGAGGGGAAGAAAATTTATCACTCATAGAATTGTTTTCTCAAAAAGAATCCGTATCTTTGTCATGCATTGGTTCGCTCCCCCTCTTCTGGGAAAGCGATTAAAAGGGAATCAGGTGTAAATCCTGGACAGTCCCGCTGCTGTAAGTTTCGTGCAACGTTGCAGACAATTACTCTATGCCACTGGAATATTCTTCCGGGAAGGCGCCTGCAACAGAAACAAGTCAGAAGACCTGCCATGCATACTTTATCATTGCTTTCGAGGAAAAAGCGTTGAGTCTAATGAGCCGGACAAACCGTCCATCATTTCATTCATCAAACCTAATTCAGAGAAAGTAAAGAAGGTAATAAACTCTGCCAAGTTTATTTGATGATGTCCGGCCGAAGTGATTTCGTCCGGACATTTACATTACAAAAAGTCATATTTAAATTGGTTATTACATAGATTTTGTCTAAATTCGGCACATTAAACCGCAATAATCGGTTTATCCGTTAACCTATTGTCAAATTATTAAAGATACAGAGTCTATGGAATTACCATTTGCCGAAGCATGGAAAATCAAAATGGTGGAACCTATCCGCAAAAGTACCCGCCAGGAACGCGAACAATGGCTGAAAGAGGCCCACTACAACGTATTCCAACTCAAATCGGAACAAGTTTATATCGACCTCATCACCGACTCGGGCACCGGAGCCATGAGCGACCGCCAATGGGCAGGCATGATGCTGGGTGACGAAAGCTATGCCGGAGCCACCTCATTCTTCAAACTGAAGGAAGTCATCACCCGCCTCACCGGATTTGAATACATTATCCCCACCCACCAGGGACGCGCTGCCGAAAATGTACTCTTCTCCTATCTGGTGCACGAGGGCGACATTGTGCCGGGAAACTCCCACTTCGACACCACCAAAGGACATATCGAGGGACGCCGGGCATTGGCTCTGGATTGCACCATAGACGAAGCCAAACAGACACAGCTGGAAATTCCCTTCAAAGGCAATGTAGACCCTAAAAAACTGGAAAAAGCATTACAGGAACATAGCGAACGGATACCGTTCGTCATCGTCACCATAACCAACAACACTGCAGGCGGCCAGCCGGTTTCCATGCAGAACCTGCGCGAAGTCCGCGCCATTGCCGACAAGTACGGCAAGCCCGTTCTCTTTGACTCGGCACGCTTTGCGGAAAATGCCTACTTCATCAAAATGAGAGAAGAAGGTTACCGCAACAAGAGCATAAAGGAAATTACCCGCGAGATGTTTGACCTTGCCGACGGTATGACGATGAGTGCCAAAAAAGACGGTATTGTCAACATGGGCGGATTCATAGCCACCCGCCGGAAAGACTGGTATGAAGGTGCCAAAGGCTTCTGCGTGCAGTTCGAAGGCTACCTTACTTACGGAGGCATGAACGGTCGTGACATGAACGCCCTTGCTATCGGCCTGGACGAGAATACCGAATTCGACAATCTGGAAACCCGCATCCACCAGGTGGGCTATCTCGCCATGAAACTGGATGAGTACGGGATACCCTACCAACGTCCCGCAGGCGGCCATGCCATATTTGTGGATGCCCCCAAAGTGCTGACACATGTGCCCAAAGAAGAATTCCCGGCACAAACACTGACCGCTGAGCTCTATTTGGAAGCAGGCATACGCGGTTGTGAAATCGGCTATCTGCTGGCAGACCGCGACCCGGTGACCCGCGAAAACCGCTTCAACGGCCTGGACTTGCTCCGGCTTGCCATCCCCCGCCGTGTGTATACCGACAACCACATGGATGTGGTGGCAGCCGCTCTGAAAAATGTATATGACAAACGGGAAAGTATTACCCGCGGAGTGCGCATCACCTGGGAAGCTCCGTTGATGAGACACTTCACGGTACAACTGGAAAGGCTGTAAGAGATTTACAGACTCAATGTCAAGACAAAATCCGGAAACAAATAATAATGAATAGTGAACCGGCGTTTCTCCACCGTACGATATTCTTCGGCGGAGAATACGCCGCTTTCATTTACAGCAAAAGGCAGAATGCGCATGTGCCCGCGAAAATCAACCTCGGAAGCATTCAGGCATTTGAACATGGTCTCCTTAGCCGACCAGTGCAGCAACAGTGACCAAGTGTCGGTTCCGCGAAACACGGATGGCTGTTCATCTTCGCGCATGAATTTATGTGCCACCTTCCTTACCCGCTCACCATACTGCTCGATGTCAACACCCACTTCCCGACCCGGCAATCCCAAGACAACAGCCACATAACCTTTCGTATGCGAAATACTGATAGAGGCAGAGTCATCTGCCAGATAAGGTTTCCCACTGGGATGATAGGCAATCTCTTTCTCTTCTCCCGACAGAGTATAAAGCAATACGCGGACAGCCAGCCACTCCAAACGGCGGTGTGCCGCGGTGAAGCGCCGCATACCTTCCCGGTATACTTCCTGATGAGGAAGCATGGCCAGCAATTCCTCCGGAGATTCCTCCGTTTTCCAAATTCCCCATCGACAGGGAAGAGCGGTATGTTGCAAGAAGAGGGGCACGGAACAATTTAAAAATTAATAATTAAAAATTAAAGGGAAGAAGAGTTGGGTTCTGCCGGGGCATTTACTGTGAACTTCACTTTCAGGATACGGCGGTTGTCCATCTCCAGCACCTCAAACTCATAACGGCCGTAGGTCACCTTTTCATGGAGAGCAGGAAATTCCCCCTTCAGTTCCAGCAGAAGTCCGGCAAGCGTATCGGCATCCCCTGCCACCTCATCGAACGTTTCCTCGTCTATCTTCGTTATTTTATAGAAATCGGTCAGCTGGGTCTTGGCTTCAAATACCCAAGTGTGGTCATTCAGTACGGCATATGTACGTTCTTCATCATCGTATTCGTCATGAATTTCGCCCACAATCTCCTCAATAATGTCCTCCATGGTGACAATGCCCGACGTACCGCCGAACTCATCGACCACAATGGCTATATGAATCTTGTTTGCCTGGAAATCGCGCAGCAAATCATCAATCATCTTGGTTTCGGGCACAAAATAGGCGGGCCGGATAAGCGACTGCCAGCGGAAATTATCCCCTTTGTTCAGATGGGGTAGCAAGTCCTTGATATAAAGTACCCCCTTGATATTGTCACGGCTATCCGCATAGATGGGAATACGGGAGTAGACATTCTCTACGATGCACTTCACCACATCTTTGAAAGGGGTACGGATATCCAGGTCCACCACATCAAGGCGAGAGGTCATGACCTCCTTGGCCGTTTCCCCGCCAAAGCGGATGATACCTTCCAGAATATTATTCTCCTCCGAAAGCTCTGCCTTGTCGGTCAGCTCCAACGCATGCGAGAGTTCATCGACCGATATGTTATGGTTCTTGCGGACCATATGCTTGTTCAGGAAAGAAGTGGAACGCACCAGCATGGATGCCATCGGATAGAATACGGAACGGCAAAACGTGATACCGGGAGCGGCGAAGCGGCAAAAAGCCAGCGTCTTCTGAGCCGAATATATCTTAGGCATGATTTCACCGAAAAGCAACAGCAAAAATGTAAGGACTACTGTCAGAATGAGGAACTCTGCAATGGGAGAATGAAATTGGAACACATTCATAAAGAAGAAGTTGCAGAGCATGATTATGGTTACATTCACGAAGTTGTTCGTAATCAGAATCGTCGCCAACAAGCGTTCGCTGTTGTCCAGCAGATTACTGATTTTCTCATCCGAAGGATGCTTTCTCTCCGCTATTGCATTCAGGTCTGACGGAGAAAGAGAGAAAAAGGCTATTTCGGAAGCTGATGCAAAACCGGAAACGAGCAAAAGCAAACCTGCCAACACAATGGCTACAATGGCCGAAATAGAAGGAGTCTGTACGGATATACCGTTAAAAACATCTGCCAACTGGCATAAATAAGCGTCTGGGTCCAAAGATTTTGGTTTTAGTTAAACAATTAGAACGGCAAGTCGTCCGTCGGGTTATCTTGTGCAGGGGCAGCCTGCGGTTGTACTGGTTGTTGTGGCTGGGGGGCGGCTCCCGCCTGCGGCGCATAAGGGGCGGCACCGGGAGTTGCCGTTCTCGGAGTCAGCATCTCCATATTGTCGACAAATATCTCAGTCACATAGCGCTTGATGCCTCCCTGGTCATCGTAAGAACGGGTACGTATCTTACCTTCCACGTAAAGTTTATCGCCTTTATGCACATATTTCTCAACGATTTCGCCTAAACGGCCACGGAATATTAGGTTATGCCATTCGGTACGGTCCGGAATCTGCGTACCATTCTGCAAAGTGTATCCTTTCTCCGTAGTGGCCAGAGAAAGCTGGGCAACACAGTTCCCACCTTCATAATAGGTTATTTTAGGGTCTTGTCCCACATTTCCTATCAATATCACTTTATTTACTGACATAAGCTTCTATTTTATTAATTTGCTGCCAAAATTAACGAGAATATTCACACCATGCAAGAATACGAACAACTTTTATACATATTTCTCCAAGAAAGCATGTATCAGCCGGGGTACCGCATAACGGTCCAAATCTTCGACTGCAACCCGTTGGTAACTTGAGAAGGAGCTCGAATTATCGGGCAGAGTAACCTCGTAGAAGTTGGTGTAAATCACTCTGTGGGACAATACATGCTTCACCCCCCGAAGCAGTGTACGGACCATCCGCACCTCTCCCTCTGCAAACAGCGCGTGAAACTGCGGACATGCCAGAAATTCCTCTTCGGATAAATCTTTTTCCGTTTCAACCAGAGGCAATTCAAAGAGATTTTTCCAGATATCGTCCTCCGTCCTCTTATGTATCAAGGTATGCGCGCCCATGCGTACATATATATAATTAAAATAGCGGTTGGTGGTCTTGGTTCTGTGCTGCTTCACGGGCAGTTGCTGCACTTTTCCTTCAGACAATGCCCGGCAGCTGCCGGACAAAGGGCAAAACAGACAGTTGGGCGACTGCGGCGTACACTGCACGGCTCCGAAGTCCATAATTGCCTGGTTATAATCTGCCGGCCTGGATTTATCGAGCACCTCTCCCGCCAAAGCGGTAAAAGTCTTTTTCCCTTCGGTAGAATCAATGGGAACATCAATGCCGAAATAGCGGGAAAGCACCCGATACACATTCCCGTCGACCGCCGCATAAGGCATGTCATAGGCAAAGGAGCAGATGGCCGCTGCCGTATAATCCCCCACTCCCTTCAAAGCACGTACCTCTGCATAGGTTTTCGGAAATGTCCCCTTCATGCTTCTGGCTGCGGCATGCAGGTTGCGGGCACGCGAATAGTACCCCAGGCCCTGCCAATATTTCATCACTTCGTCCTCGGACGCAGCAGCCAGCGACACCACATCCGGGAAGCGTTTTATGAAACGCAGAAAATACTCATACCCCTGCGCCACTCTTGTCTGTTGTAAGATGATTTCAGAAATCCATATCAGATAAGGGTCCGTGGTATTTCGCCACGGAAGGTCGCGTTTGTTCTCCGCATACCAGTCCAACAATGTTCCGCTAAAAATATTCATGCTGCAAAAATACTTCATTTTCAGCCTAACAAAGCTTAATGCCAAGACTTTTTTAGAAAATTGTCCGAAATATATTTTTTAGAGCCACGGAAAAGCTATATATTTGCAGTCCAAAAAATTAGGAAAACTATAGTAATAATATTTTTTTTAAAGAAAAATGACTAAAGCTGATATTGTAAACGAAATTACAAAGAACACCGGAATTGATAAGACAACCGTACTTACAACCGTTGAAGCATTCATGGACGCAGTAAAGGCATCTTTATCCAAAGATGAAAATGTTTACCTCCGCGGGTTTGGTAGTTTTGTAGTGAAGAAAAGAGCTCAGAAAACTGCACGCAACATCTCCAAGAACACTACAATAATCATTCCGGAACATAACATTCCGGCATTTAAGCCTGCAAAAACGTTCACCCTCTCAGTGAAGAAATAATAAACAATAGTATTAACCCATAAAAATTTTGAAGCTATGCCAAGCGGAAAGAAGAAAAAAAGACATAAAATGTCTACGCACAAGCGTAAAAAAAGACTAAGAAAGAACAGACATAAAAGCAAAAAGTAATTTTTAGTCTGAAGGACAAAATAAAGAACAAACTTGTGAAGCAAAATGTCTCGCGGGTTTGTTCTTTGTTTAAGTAGTAAATAGAATCATTTAAAAGCCAATTATTGTGACAAGCGAACTCGTTGTAGACGTACAGCCCAAAGAGGTATCCATTGCACTGCTTGAAGACAAGCAGCTGGTGGAACTCCAGAGCGAAGGAAGAAACATCTCCTTTTCGGTGGGCAACATGTATTTGGGACGCGTCAAGAAATTGATGCCCGGCCTGAATGCCTGCTTCGTGGACGTGGGTTACGAGAAAGACGCTTTTCTTCATTATCTGGACCTAGGTCCTCAATTTAACTCGTTAGAGAAGTACGTAAAGCAAACTTTAAGCGACAAGAAGAAGCTGAATCCCATTACCAAAGCAACCATACTTCCCGACCTTGAAAAGGACGGAACGGTTTCCAACACACTCAAGGTGGGACAAGAAGTAGTGGTGCAAATTGTCAAGGAACCTATCTCTACCAAAGGGCCGCGACTGACTTCCGAGCTTTCCTTTGCCGGAAGATACCTCGTGCTGATTCCCTTCAATGACAAGGTTTCCGTATCACAAAAAATTAAATCGAGCGAAGAGCGCGCACGCCTCAAGCAACTGCTGATGAGTATCAAGCCGAAAAACTTCGGCGTCATCGTCCGCACCGTAGCCGAAGGAAAACGTGTTGCCGAACTCGACGGAGAGCTTAAAGTATTACTGAAACATTGGGAAGATGCCATTACAAAAGTACAGAAGGCCACCAAATTTCCGACACTGATTTACGAAGAAACCAGCCGTGCCGTAGGACTGTTGCGCGACTTGTTCAATCCTTCCTTCGAAAACATCCACGTGAACAACGAGGCTGTGTACCACGAAATCAAGGATTACGTAACCCTCATCGCCCCTGAACGGGCAGGAATCGTGAAGCTGTACAAAGGTCAACTCCCCATTTACGACAATTTTGGTATCACCAAACAAATCAAGTCATCATTCGGCAAGACCATTTCATACAAAAGTGGTGCCTACCTGATTATTGAGCATACTGAGGCGCTTCACGTAGTAGACGTGAACAGCGGTAACCGCACCAAGAATGCCAACGGGCAGGAGGCCAACGCACTGGAAGTGAATCTGGGCGCAGCCGACGAACTGGCACGCCAGCTCAGACTAAGGGATATGGGTGGTATCATCGTGGTGGACTTCATCGACATGAATGAAGCCGAAAACCGACAGAAGCTTTACGAACGTATGTGTGCCAACATGCAGAAAGACAGAGCACGTCACAACATCCTGCCGCTCAGTAAATTCGGACTGATGCAGATTACACGCCAGCGTGTACGCCCGGCTATGGATGTAAATACGACGGAAACCTGTCCCACCTGCTTCGGTAAAGGCACCATCAAATCGTCCATCCTCTTTACGGACACCTTAGAGAGTAAGATTGACTACCTGGTCAACAAATTGAAGATAAAGAAATTCTCGTTACACATCCACCCGTACATCGCAGCCTACGTCAATCAGGGACTCGTCTCCTTGAAACGGAAGTGGCAGATGAAGTACGGATTCGGTATCAAGATTATTCCAAACCAGAAATTAGCATTCCTGGAATATGTATTCTACGACCTGCAAGGGGAAGAGATAGACATGAAGGAAGAAATCGAAATCAAATAAAAAAGACGGCGAAGGGTATTTATCTTCGCCGTCTTTTTTATCTCTTGCTTTGGGGGAGCTCTCCCCAAACATGCCTTCCGCTATAAAGCCAAACGATAGATTTCCCTGCAATCAATCATGGTCAGCTTCACGTAGTTGCCAAGCAGTTCGCCTTTATTGCGCCGCAGACTGACGAGCATACGGTCTATATCGGGATGCTCGATACCCAACTCCTTAAAGCTAACCGGCAAGCCCATGTAACGGAAAAAGTGTTTCAGTCGGGCAGCACCTGCCAAAGCCATCTCTTCCAAATCTTCGGACTTGGGTATATCAAAAACACGATGGGCAAACTGGGCTATCTTTGCCGGATTATGTTCTGCCATAAAAGCCATCCAGGCAGGGAAGATTACAGCTAAGCCGGCACCGTGGGCTACATTATAGATAGCACTGATTTCATGTTCCAGTGCATGGGATGCCCAGTCTTCCTCACGCCCTACCCCACAAGTTCCGTTATGCGCCACAGTGCCACACCACATAATGTTGGCACGCGCGGCATAGTTGTCCGGTTGCTGTTTCACCCGGTAAGCTTCTTTAATGATAGCTGTCAAGGTGCCTTCACAAAGCCGGTCGCTGATTTCCACATCCGGTGTATTCGTGAAGTAACGCTCCATGATGTGAGCCATCATGTCGGCAATACCACAAGCCGTCTGATAAGCCGGAAGGGTGTAGGTCAGTTCAGGATTCATGATGGAAAATACGGGACGCAAATGCTCGGGGGCACAGAGCCCCAGTTTTTGGAGTGTCTCTGTCTTGGTAATTACCGTATTGCCCGAACCCTCGCTTCCGGCAGCCGGGATAGTCAGCACCACGGCTACTTTCAACGCTTTCTCCACCTTGGCACGACCGATAAAGAAATCCCAAAAGTCACCATCATAGAGGGCTCCGGCAGCAATGGCCTTTGCCGTATCTATGACCGAACCACCTCCCACAGGAAGCATCATATCCACCTGCTCACGACGGCAAAGCTGAATACCTTCGTATACCTTCCCGTCAATGGGATTGGGCTGGACACCTCCCATTTCGCAATAAGCCACACCGGCTTCCTGCAAGGATTGCTTCACCCTATCCAGCAGACCACTCCGTACAACAGAACCGCCTCCATATACTATCATCACTTTTTGTGCACCATACTTACGCGCCAATGCACCGACTTGCACTTCAGTATTCTTGCCAAAGACAAACTCTGTAGGACTATAAAAAACAAAATTATTCATTGTATACCTTATTTAATGTATCGACTGTATCTTTCAAAGAAGCGTCCGAACGCTCCCCACTTCATCAGTCCTTTCTCAAAAACAAAAATACCCAGCAATGCACAAGAGATGCCCAGCATCACATCAATCAGATAATGGTGTCCCGAATAGACAGCCGTCCACCAGATACCGACCATAATCACCGCAAACAACGCTATCAACCACTTTTTGCTGCGGTCCATAACCGCGTAGGCCAAAGCCACCACCATATAGGCGGCATGGAGCGAGGGCACTGCTGCAAATACATTGGCATTCCTTCCGTAAATGGAGTTGAAGATGGAGCATCCCAGCAATTCGTCAAAGCGCCCTAAGCCTGCCACATTGCCCGGAGTGTCGAGTATCGGCTCGAAACCATAATTCATGGCATACCAGGGCGGAGCAGCGGGATGGATATAATAGCCGGCAAAACCGATGAGATTCACCAGCAGGAACACCATCGCAAAACGAAGATATACCTTACGGTCACCCTTCAGATAGAGCCACAACCCGAATGCAATGGGAACCGGTACCCAACAGAGATAGAATATCCCGGCAAAGAAATCGGCAACAGGACAATGGTTCAAAGCAAAATACTCACAAGGGATAAGGACAGCACCGTCTACAGACAAGCCAAAAAGGGATTTTTCTGCCTCATAAAGTCCTTTTACATCAATGGGATTCACCTGGTAATTGGGATATACGCGCATCCAGTCATACGAAATGCCGAATATGAAAAACGGCAACAGCGCCACTGCCAACTTACGGGTTGTCTGTCCGGCAAAGAACAATACCAAAAATACACCCGCCATCAGGAAATGTTCCGGACGAAGCCCGATACAGACCGCTGTCAGAATCAGGAAAAACGCTGTGATGACAATCACCAGCACCGCCTCTCTCACAGAGGGAAACAAACTATTTTTCATTCCTTGTCTTTCAGTAGTTTATAGCAATGCGCCAAGCGGGCAAATGCCGTCAAATTCGCCAATATTGCAATCACTGCCATAGGCACAATTAGTATCAGCATCGGGTCGAATAAAGTACAATCACCAAAGATACCGCAGAACATGGCACCGAGGGCAGTCAGCACAACGCGTTCGGGGCGCTGCATGAAACCCACTTTACACTCCAGCCCCAAACCTTCGGCACGGGCACGCACGTAACTCACCATCAGCGAACCTATCAGCGCAATGAATGTAATGATGGAGCCCCACAAATAGCCTTGCAGCATCAGGTAATAGAAGATGCCGAACAATGTCACGAGCTCGCTGTAACGGTCGAGTACGGAGTCGTAGAGCGCACCGAAAGTAGAACTCATTTTACCCACGCGTGCCACACGTCCGTCCATCATGTCAAACAACCCGGCAAAGAGCACAATACCGCCTCCCCAGCCTACATAGGTCAGTTCACCACTCTTGTACACCCCGGCATACACAAACAAGGCAGCCGCCACGATATTCAGCACCAGCCCCGTAGTCGTAATAAAGTTAGGCGTAATGCCAATTCTAATCATACCATGCACCACAGGATTGATAATCTTGTATATCACCTGCTGCAACCAATCTCTATAATTCATATTCGTCTTTTTTGTTCTCTAAATAATGTTTCAGAAAGCCTTTTATATTGTGATTACGATAAACGAAAAAACGTTGCAGATGGTAGTTCCAAAAAAAAGCTACCAGCACTGCTACAATTATCTTTGACAGAATAAATACATTGTCGATATAATATCCCAACAATCCATTGACCCATGTCATGCCCGTAAGCCACTCGGTCAGTGCAAAAGTGCCCCAGGTATTCAGTATAATGCTGCCTCCCCAGACAAAGAGATATTTCACGGCAACATGCGTTTTCTTACAGTCTTCGGCATGGAACACCCATCCGTAATTAATGGCACAGTTTACAATGCCTCCTACCACGGAACCCGTGAATGTGGCATAAAGATAAAAAACAGCAAAAGCCTTTACCAGAAGGATAGTCACCAGAAAATCGACAAAGCTTGCGAATTGCGCAGAAATCTGGGCCTTGAAGAAGATCCAGACAGAATGGCGCCACGACACACCTTTGCCATTTGATTTCAACTGATTATCCATCTTGCCACAATCAAAATTATAAATCCGTAGACTCCGGACAGAATATCGTCCATCATTACCCCGATTCCACCCGGCAGACTTTCCATACGGCGAATGCCCAAGGGCTTGAATATATCAAACAAGCGGAACAAGACAAATGCTCCCAATGCATACCATACATGTCCGGCGGGCGCTGCAAGCAAAGCAATCCACACACCGACCATTTCATCGACCACCACGCGCGAAGGGTCTTCGCCCCAAGATACCTCCAGGCGGTTGGCAGCCCAGATACCGGCAAGTGTAAATACCAAAATCAATGCTACTGTCAGCCACAAAAGGCAGACACTTGAAACCAGATAAGACAACCCGAACCAGATAAGCGTAGCCAGCAAAGCTCCCGCAGTGCCGGGTGCAAAAGGAGAAAAGCCCGAGCCAAAGCCCGTACCGATAATGACTGGGAGGAGGGAGGGTTTCTTCATCAAAAAAGTAATGAGGTGATAAATGCGATAAAAACGGTAAAGTGATAAATGCAATAAAGTAATAAAAGTGATAAAGTGGTAAAGTGCTATCACTCTATCACCTTACCACCTTATTTTTATCACCTTATCACTGTTTTTTTAATCCAGATAACTCGGTGCTGTTTCACCCACCATGTTGCGGAGAGTCTCTTTCACCATGCGCCATTGCTGGAACAAATCGTGTACCGGCTCATGCTCGAAATCGTGCATCGGGCTCTTGCAGAAGAAAGACAGCCACGTCTGGATGCCGCACATGCCTGCACGCAATGCCAAATCACTGAAAATAACCAAGTCGAGCGCGATGGGAGCAGCAAGAATGGAGTCACGGCACAGGAAGTTAACCTTGATTTCCATCGGATAGCCCATCCAGCCGAAAATATCGATGTTGTCCCATGCTTCCTTGTTATCCTTACGAGGAGGATAGTAGTTAATGCGTACCTTATGATAAACATCACCGTACAAGTCAGGATATTTCTCCGGTTCGAAGATATTGTCGATAACAGACAGCTTGCTGACCTCTTTTGTCTTGAAGTTCTCCGGTTGGTCGAGTACCTCGCCGTCACGGTTACCCAGAATATTCGTAGAGAACCAGCCGCTTACACCCAACATACGGGTCTTGAACATCGGAGCAAGCACCGTCTTCATCAAAGTCTGGCCACTCTTGAAGTCCTTACCGGAAATGGGCACATTCATTTTCTTGGAGAATTCCCACATGGCTGGAGTATCCACACACAGATTAGGAGCACCCATAATAAACGGAGCGCCTTCTGCAATGGCAGCGTATGCATAGCACATACTCGGAGAGATGACTTCAGTATTGTTTTCCTTCATTGCCTGTTCCAAAGCAGCGAGAGATTCGTGCTCCTTGGACAGCGGAATATATATTTCGGTACTTGCAGCCCACAGCACAGCAATACGCTCGCAGTTATTGGCTGCCTTGAAGTTACGGATATCCTCACGCAACTGCTCTGTCATTTCCCAGCGAGTAGCAGCCTTCTTAATATGCGTACCGTTCAAACGTTTTGCAAAATTGTGGTCGAATGCAGCAGGCATCGGCTTGATGGCTTGCAGTTCGTCTTTTACCAAATTCAAGTCTTTCTCTTTCAAAACCTCGGCATACATAGCAGCTTCGTAGGCGTTGTCCGGGAAAATGTCCCAACCGCCGAAAACGATATCATTCAAATCAGCCAAAGGCACTATGTCTTTGATAAGTTTTTCCTTGCCATCCTGCATGCGCATAGCAGCCATTTGTGTGATTGAGCCTATAGCTTTTGCCAAGCCCTTGCGAGCAGCTAATGTACCGGTAATCATGGTGGTTGCAACCGCACCACCTACTCCGACTACCAGCACGCCCAGGCGTCCGGTTGCCGGCTTAATGTTTTCTTTCATTGCCATTGTATTATTTAGAGTTTAAAAAATTGCTCAAATTTAGGGTATTTTACTCAATTGGGATTAGTCATTTTATCCGATTTAATGTCCTATTAGTAAGATTTAAGTTAAAATGTCATGTGTAGACTGATTCTGAGCCCGGATTTGTCGATATTTGGTAAATTTCGGTAAGTCAAACGCCATACATAATCGACACGCAATACTTTGAAAATATTTTCAACACCTACACCTGCCTCTACGTATGGCGTATGCCCCATTGTAGTGCTGCCGGCAGGAAAACGGAACAAATCCTGCTGAAAAGCCGGATTATTCTTATCACTCAAATTCCCATACAAGCCGCGACAGGAAAGCACTTCACGCCATTTCAACTTTTTCAACAAAGGAATACGGTTGAAGAGCCAGCCGTTCAAGTAATAGGTCACATCCCAGGAAGCGTATTCATCGTTCATGAATTCCATGGCATTCATCAGTGAATAGGACTCGGGCTGTATGGTATAGGACAGGTTCGCATTGGGAATGATAAGCAGAGGAAAAGGAACCTTATTCCAGACTTTTCCGGCTTTCAGGATAACGTCCGTATAACCGAATGCCGAGAACCAGAAACGCTTTTGAAAACCCGCTTCCGTATAGTGATAGGTATAGTCTCCTCCCAGTACCCCTTTGGCAGCCATGGTATGTGTAAGCGAAAAGACCGGAGCATCCAGCGAAACGGGGAAACGGTTCCATTGGGTCTGGAAGAATTTCTCGTTGGGAGCATAGCGCAGCTTCAATTCCAGTTCACTGGTCGAAATACTTTTTACATACGTATTATGGTCGTCCTGCTTGACGAAAGGAATCAGATGGGATGATTCATCTTTACGCAGACGCGTCGTCATCTGCACGGAAAAGCCGGAATGGAACTCATTGGTATAGGTCAGTTCCGCCTTCCGCTGATAACCGATACGGTCATCCTTCTGACGTTTCAAGGCAAGAAAAACATTATCCTGACTGGTATAAAGATAGTGTTGTCCATATTGATTGACGTCTGACAAGTAACGGAGCTTCAACGAATGTATAGGAAATTCATTGGCATATTCCTTCTTCCTATGAAAAGAATATTCCAGTTCGGCGAGTCCCTTTACACGATGGTCGCGAAAACCGTATGCCATATAGCCCCTGCCGAACAAATGCGGATTGAGCCATGCCGTCGTCATACCGCCGGCACGCAAGCGCACCCCTTCCAGTGTATTTCCGCTGATAGTGGTATTCATCATACCGATATAGAACAAAGGTTCTTTTTCCTTCGGAGCGGGAATATACCCCGTGAACAGCACCTTCAGCACTTTCTCCGTCCAGAAATAAACGGGATAGCTGCGCAACTGGGCCATCATCTTGTCCACCGAAGTCTCTTTCTTGCTGACCTCCACCTGGCGGTTGGCATCCCAATATGCTTCCGAATAGCTGGAAGCCGATGTCTCTTCAATCACCTTTTCCGGTTTTCGGAAAGCCTGCAGAGCCTTGTCATCCGGTTCATACTGATAATTTCTGTAATACACATCCCGCTTGGCATAAATACCGTCACTATTGTCCACCAACTTGAACTCCGTAGTGATACTCTCATTGAGCAACTGCCTCGTACCGTCCTCCGCGCGGTCAAAATTCTGTTCAATCTTCATGTAGTCCACAAAGTTCAGATTTATTTTCTGAGGAAAGTTCATGACGGCACGCTTTACAAAATAGGTACTGTCCAGCATGACGTATAAATGTCCCGTAAAACCGAACGACTCGGAGTTGAAAGGGACAAATGTCAAGTCAACACAAGGCTTTCCGGCAACGGTAAGCGTATCCATCAGATAATATTTGTAGAAAGACGGCCCAAGGGAGGATAGCGGACTGACAAACTTATTGGTGAACAAGGTGATGTTGTTCTCATAAAGGTCTACATCGGTCATGGTGACACTGATAGCCTGTTCCATACCCTGCTGCGAAAGCATTTCGTCCACTCCTGCCTGCCTGCGGGCGGTGACCCACTGTTTCCGGCTATGCGGAGACTTGCGGTAATAGTCTGTGGCAAGCAACTCACGGTTGGAGATGGCCAATACCGGCCTGCCGGTAACGGCAGAGGTATCGACATAATCCGTCAGAAACTTGAACTTACGGTAAAGCCACTTCTGTTGCTTCAGGCTGTCGAAGTTATTGATGGCAAAAGTCATCTTTTCATAGCGGTCACGTTTCCAGAAGTCGCGTTCGTCGGGCGAGTAGTCATCCCGATGCTCTATCATCTTGCGTACAAACTCCACTGCGGGATTATCCTTTTTCTTATACCGTTCACGTTTCGGCTTCACCACCACCTCATCCAGTGCATAAGTGGCTGGCGAAAGGGCTATATTGAACTTAGAAGACTTTGCAGGATGAATCAGCCGGACATATTCATTATATCCCACGGCCGAAATGACCAGCGTGGCCTCCGGGCGATAGGTCTTGAAGAAAAAACGGCCGTTATTGTCCGTCATCCCTCCCTCCGTAGTTCCTTTCAGATAAACTGACGTATAAGGCAATGGCTCCTTCGTCAACGAATCGGTGACAACGCCTTGCACCATATATTGTGCTCTCAATGGAAGAGTAACCAGCTGGATAAGCAGAAATACCCTAAAAAACAACTTCATACCTTGTTTTACCTAATTTGGATGGCAAAGGTACGGAAGAAAACTTTTTCTTAAAGTTCGGTTTTACGGAATAAATGTTCTAAAAAACTCCTTTTGTATAAAACACTTCCCGTTAAAAGCCGTTGTATAGCGAAACGACGCTCCAGAAAGCATCGGAACAACCAATATATAACCTAAACAACTTGATTATGGAATGGATTTTCAACCAGCTCAGGGAACGCCCCGAACTTGCCATTTTCCTCACTATATTCCTGGGATTCTGGCTGGGGAAACTGCGTATCGGTAAGTTTACGCTGGGCACAGTGACCAGTGTACTGCTTGTAGGCGTACTGGTAGGGCAACTGAACATAGCCGTACCGGGTCCGATAAAGTCGGTATTTTTTCTGCTTTTCCTTTTTGCCGTGGGCTATAAAGTGGGTCCCCAGTTCTTCCGCGGACTGAAAAAGGACGGATTGCCCCAAGTGGGCTTTGCCGTACTGATGTGTGTATCCGTACTGTTAGTGACCTGGCTGCTGGCCCTGATGATGGGCTACAATGCCGGTGAAGCTGCCGGACTGCTGGCCGGTTCGCAAACCATCTCCGCCGTCATCGGAGTGGCAGAAGACACCATGGCCAATATGGGACTGGACGAGGCCCAACGGCAAAGTTACGTCAACATCATTCCCGTATCCTACGCCGTCACCTACATTTTCGGTACAGCAGGCTCGGCATGGGTCCTATCATCCATCGGTCCCAAGATGCTGGGCGGGCTGGAAAAGGTGAAAGCCGCCTGCAAGGAACTGGAGGCGAAGATGGGCAGCTCTCTGGCTGACGAACCGGGATTCATGCCGGCGGCACGCCCCGTCACTTTCCGTGCCTACCGGGTCGAAAACGAATGGTTCAAGAATGGAAAGCGGGTGATTGACCTGGAAGTCTACTTCCGGCAGCACGACAAACGTCTATTTGTGGAACGCCTCCGCAAATCCGGAGTTGTGGTGGAAGTCAGCATGAACATACAGATAGAGCCGGGAGACGAAGTAGTACTAAGCGGACGCCGCGAATACATCATAGGCGAAGAAAGCTGGATAGGGCCGGAAGTACAAGATGCCCAGCTCCTGGATTTTCCTGCCGAAAAGTTACCGGTTACAATCACACGCAAGACGGTTGCCGGCAAGACGGTTGCAGTTATCCGAAGGGAAAAGTTCATGCACGGTGTCAGTATCCGGAGCATCAAGCGCGCCGGAATATCCATTCCCGTGCTGGCACAAACGGTAGTAGATGCCGGCGACGTCATCGAAGTGGTAGGTACCAGGCAGGAAGTGGAAGCAGCAGCCAAACGTCTGGGGTATATAGACCGCCCTACCAACCAGACGGACATGATATTCGTAGGCCTGGGTATCCTTGTCGGAGGTTTGTTCGGAGCACTTTCCGTCCATATCGGCGGCATCCCCATCAGCTTGAGCACAAGCGGCGGCGCATTGATTGCGGGCTTGTTCTTCGGCTGGCTCCGCAGTAAGCACCCCACCTTCGGGCGCATTCCCGAACCTTCACAATGGGTGTTGAACAATGTCGGTCTGAACATGTTCATTGCGGTAGTGGGCATTTCGGCAGGTCCTAGTTTCGTGCAGGGCTTCCACGACGTAGGTATCAGCCTGTTTCTGGTGGGAGCAGCCGCCACCACCCTGCCGCTGATTATCGGCTTGCTGCTGGCAAGGTATGTTTTCAAGTTCCATCCGGCACTGGCTTTGGGCGTCTGCGCGGGGGCACGTACCACTACGGCCGCTTTAGGCGCGGTGCAGGATGCCGTTGAGAGTGAGACACCTGCTCTGGGATACACCGTGACCTATGCCGTGGGCAATACCTTATTAATAATATGGGGTGTAGTCATCGTTTTGCTAATATAAGACGATTCTGTACCAATGCTTACTAATCCAGAGCATTCAAAGAATTATTGCCGGAAATGCAAGCGACTATATACCCATTCACTAATAGCTATTCGTCCGACAGCTGTCGGACGATAATTCAACAGTTGTCGGACGAAAAGGAAACATATATCGGACGATTAATTTCAAGCAAGGAAAGAAATAGTCCGCCACATGAACAGAGATTATTCACCGAATGACTGAAAACAATAAATAACGAACCTAAACTTGAGCTTATGGATACAAAACTTTTAGAAAAGAAAATGGAATCTATCAGTCCTTTCGAACTGAAGAACCGCCTGATAGACATGGCAGACGAAAGTCTGAAGAAAACCGCCCGTACCATGCTGAACGCAGGGCGCGGCAACCCCAACTGGATTGCAACCGCTCCACGCGAGGCCTTTTTCCTATTGGGAAGCTTCGGCTTGGAAGAGTGCCGTCGCATCATGGATTTGCCCGAGGGCATTGCAGGCATCCCCGAAAAAAAAGGCATTGCCTCCCGCTTCGAAGCCTTCCTGAAAAAGAACAATAACGCACCGGGTGCCATATTGCTGGAACAAACCTACAACTACCTGCTGATGCAGCATGCCGCCGACCCCGACAGCCTTGTACACGAATGGACCGAAAGCATTGTAGGCGACCAGTATCCCGTGCCCGACCGCATCCTTCATTTTACAGAAATCCTTGTGCAAGACTATCTCTCGCAAGAGATGTGCGACAACCGTCCTCCCCGGGGTGCCTATGATTTGTTTGCCACCGAAGGTGGAACAGCCGCCATGTGCTATATATTCGACTCCCTGCAGGAAAACTTCCTGCTGAACAAAGGGGACGGCATCGTCCTCATGGTTCCTGCCTTTACCCCCTATATTGAAATTCCACAACTCAGCCGCTACCAGTTTCGAGTGACCAAAATACATGCCAACCGCATGAATAGCGAAGGGATGCACCTCTGGCAGTACAGCGACGAAGACATAGACCGCTTGAAAAGCCCTAAAATCAAGGCCCTCTTTGTCACCAATCCCAGTAATCCGCCCAGCTACACACTCAGTCCGGATACAATGGCGCGCATCGTGAGCATCGTCAGAAATGACAACCCTAATCTGATGATTATTACAGACGACGTATACGGTACATTCAGTCCGCACTTCCGTTCGTTCATGGCAGAAATTCCCTACAATACGCTTTGCGTCTATTCATTCTCCAAATACTTCGGTGCCACCGGATGGCGCAATGCGGTCATTGCCCTGCACGAATTCAATCTGTTCGACAAGCTGATAGCCAAACTGCCGAAAGAGAAACGGGAGATTCTGCACCGCCGCTACTCCACCCTCACTCTGGAACCTGAAAAACTGAAGTTTATCGACCGTATGGTTGCCGACAGTCGCCAGGTGGCACTGAACCATACCGCCGGACTGTCATTGCCACAACAGATGCAGATGGGCCTTTTCGCCGCCTTTGCCCTGCTGGACAAGGAAAACAAATACAAGCAAAAGATGCAGGAGATTATCCGCCGCCGATTGCATGCCCTTTGGGAGAATACCGGTTTCACGCTGACGGAAGACCCGTTGCGCGTAGGTTATTATACAGAAATCGACATGCTGGTTTGGGCAAAGAAGTTCTATGGGGACGACTTTGTAGAATATCTGAAACGCACCTACAGCCCGCTGAACGTAGTCTTCCGCCTTGCCAAAGAAACCTCTCTGGTGCTGCTGAACGGCGGTGGTTTTGACGGCCCCGAATGGAGCGTGCGCGCCTCACTCGCCAATCTGGACGAGAAAGACTATGCGACCATCGGCCGAGGCATTAAAAAGATACTGGAGGAGTATGCAAAAGAATTCTTTAAAAATGGAAAGGCGAAAGGTAAAAATTGAAAATTGAAAGGTGAAAGGTAAAACTTTCAAATTTCAATTAAATAGTATACGGAAGCGGGTCAATCCATCGTTGTAGGTACGTAGGGAGAACGTGCAACCATGACGGCTCAAAACTTCCCGGATAAACACCAGGCCAATTCCCTGCCCGTTCGGCTTGGTGGAAAAGAAGGGACTGAAGAGTTTAGCTTCGGTCTCTTTACTTATCCCCGGACCATTGTCAACGACTTCGACAGAAGCGGGGGCAGTGGTCCTTACTATTATCTCACCTTGCTGTCCGTTTTCTCCGGCGTCCCCCTCTATACTTTCGGCGGCATTCTTGATGATATTCACAAGCACCTGCTCAAAAAGAGAAGCATCCATACGCACCATTCCCACCTCCGGGTCGCATTCCAGACGTAGCTCTATATTGCGGTCATTGCACATTCCTTCCATGAAACGCTTGCACATGGACACCAACTCATTCAGTTGGACGGGTGCCAGGGTAGGTTCGGGTATCTTTACCACATCTGCAAAACGGGTAATGAAACGGCTCATCGAGAAACAACGCTCCGTACAGACGCGCATCACGTCGCAGATGTCCTCCATATCATCTTCTGTAGAAAGTGCCTGCTCCACTGTATCGAGTGTGGAAGTGATGCCCGCAGTGGTATTGTTCACTTCATGAGCTATCATGCGGATTACCTTTTCATAGGCACGCTTCTCGGCACGCATCACTTCTTCCGTCATACGCTCTATCAAGAAAAAAGGATGTTTGAACCCTCTGTCAATAAAAGAAGAATGGGTGCATTTATAAATATTCGCATCATTGAGACGGACCACTGCCGTCTCGTCTTTGGGAATGGACGAAAGTTCGGCAGCCAACGGAGAATCCATCTGGTCCAGCCGCTTTGCCATCGCCTCCTCCATACGGACACCGAGCATCTTTACCGCCATCGGATTCAGTTGCGACACTTCATCGTCCATTGTCAGGATAATAACCCCCATTGGAGATGCCTGAATCAGCAAATCCAAGAAGTGATTCTGCTCGCGCATGCGCAACCGTTCATTCTTGAGCTGCTCCATCATTCGGTTAAAGATATTCACAATGCGGTCTGCCTCGTACTGCCCTACCCGGCTGAGACGACTACTGAAATCCTGCTCGCGCAGCAACTCCATACCGCTGCCTATGGTGTTCATCGGCTTCACTATCTTATTATAGAATACTATCAGATAGATAAGGATAAACCCGATGAGCCCCTCCAATACGTACAGATACAAAAGCGGCTTCCCACTCAGCAAATATACCAACATTCCACCCAGACCGAGCAGAAAAAGGACAAGTATGAAGAAAAAGAATTTTATGCGCACGGGACTTGAATATTATATTTTTCCAAACGTCTGTAAAGCGCAGCGCGGCTGATGCCCAACGACACTGCCACCTGACTGAGATTCCCTTTATGCTGTTCCAACGCCTGCAAAATAGTCTGCCGCTCTATTTCATCCAAGGTCATACCTGCAAAAGAAGTACCTTCGGCAGCTTTGGCCGGTTCGTCGTGACGCAGATATTGGGCATCGAAATCCGCGGCATCCAGCACCGGCTTGCCGCTGACCAGAATGGTACGCTCCACCAGATTCTTCAACTCACGAATGTTGCCCGGATAAGGCAGGCGGGAAAGGAAATTCAGAGCGTCGGCCGAGAAATCCGTACGCGGCAAGCCGTTCACCTCTGCCTGACGGTCGGCAAAGTGACGTGCCAGCAAAGGAATATCTTCACGGCGCTCCCGCAAGGAGGGCAATTTTACGGTAATCAGGTTGATACGGTAAAAAAGGTCTTCACGGAAAGTACGTTCGGACACCATCTTGCGGAGGTCTGCATTAGTGGCGGACACAACGCGCACATCGACTTTGCGGGGACGGCTATCGCCCAGCACTTCGAATGTCTGGTCTTGAAGCACGCGCAGCAGTTTCACCTGGCAGGAAGGGTCGAGGTCACCAATCTCGTCGAGGAAGATAGTACCTTTATTTGCCATTTCAAAACGCCCTATACGGTCGGCGCTGGCATCGGTAAACGCCCCTTTCTTATGGCCGAACATCTCGCTCTCGAACAAACTCTGCGAGATACCGCCGAGGTTCACCTTGACAAAGGGCTGCTTCACACGTTGGCTGTTGATATGGATGGCTTCGGCAATCAGCTCCTTGCCCGTTCCGCTTTCGCCCGTAATCAGCACCGAAGCATTGGTACGGGCTATGCGGGCCACTGTGTTCAACACTTCCATCAACCCTTTGGACTTACCTATAATATGGCTGCGATTCAATGCGGTAGTCTGTTCTTCCGGCACCTCTTTCGGGGCGGCCGTAAGCTCAAGGGCCGTCTCGATGCGCTGCAAAAGAGCAGCATTGTTCCAAGGCTTGGTTATGAAATCGAATGCGCCGGCCTGCATCCCCTGCACGGCAAGCTGGATACTTCCCCATGCCGTCATCAAAATAACGGGCACATCGGGACGGAACACCTTTACCTGCTTCAATAAGGTAAGTCCCTCTTCTCCGGTAGTGGAAAGAGTGAAGTTCATATCCATCAAAATCAAGGCGGGAGCTTCGGCCCTAACTATATCCATAGCTTCGCGAGGGCCCGGAGCCGTTTTCACCTCATATCCGGCACGCTTCAGCATAAAGCTGAGGGAAGAGCGCACAGCACTATCGTCGTCTATTATCAGTATCATAAAAATTGTAGTTTGTTTCCCGCAAAAATAAGTAAAAAAGCAGAGTTATGAATGATAAGTTATAAGTTATTTACCTATAATATCGCATATACGGTACTTTTACCGGCAAATAACTCATAACTTATCACTTGCAACCCGTCGACTTATCCTCTTACCACCTCTTCAAAATCAGCTTCCAATTCCGTATCGCGTTCAAAATCCCAAAGGGTCAAGCTGCGGAGCTGATAGAAGTAATACCAATAGTAGTACAGCTCTGAAATATGCTTTTGACGGGCTTCGTCTTTAGAGTTCTGTGCATCGTTCAGGTCCAGGGTGCTGATTTTACCTATCATAAAGGTCTCTACACTAGTCTTGTAACGCTTCTCAGCAATGACATCCGCCTCTTCGGCTATGTCCAGCTGTTGCGCCTGGTTGTTGAAGTTAGCCACCAGCAAAAAGATGTCCTGGTTAAAGTCCATCTGTTCCTGACGGATTCTGGACAAGACCACTTCACGGTTGCTCTTTGCCACCCTTACCTTGCCGCGGCGCTTGCCCCAGTCAAGGATAGGAATCTTGACGCCTACCTGCACAATCTGATTGTCAAGCAAGTCCCGGTAGGCTGAAGAGAATTCATGGTTCTGCCCCGTATAGCCCACACTGGCAAAGAGGTCGATGCTGCGCAAGTTTCCGCGTGCCGTTGCCACTTCATAATCAGCTTCGAGCTGGCGGCGGCGAATGTTCTGTGCAAAGGAGTTGCGTTCCAGTGCCTTGTTCAGCACACGGTCATACTCCATCTTTATATCGGGAACAGTGGCGGGCAACACCGGATTCAGGCTTTCCTGCTCGGACACCCCGAGGAAAGAACGGAGCTGGAACATTTTTGCATTCAAGTTGCTCTCTGCCTCAGTCACGTCGGCCTTGCCCTGCAATGAATTCAGTTTAAGCTGCAACAAATCATTCTCGGATATCTGTCCCATTTTACGTTTGGCTATGGCCACTTCATAAAGGCGGTCGGCATTCGTCTTGTTCTGCATGGCGGTAGCGAGCGATTCTTTGGCCAGCAGCAACTCAAAGAAATAAGTGATGGTTTTCATCGTCACCTCTTCCGTAGCTGAAATGAACTCGGCCTTTGCCTCGGCATAGCGTACGGGCTCTATACGGCGGTTCCACTTCAAGGTATTCACTCCGAAGACCGGCTGCGTCAACTCCAGGCTCACGGGGACTGACATGAACTGCTTCTCTCCCCCGGAACCCAGCTGTTTGAGATAATCCAGCGAAGAAGTCAGTGACAGCTTACCCCCCGTAAACCAAATGTTCTGGTCTACCGAAAGCTGTCCGGACAGCCCCAGTGTATTGTTGCGGACAAAGCTATAGGAGCCGTCGGAATTCTGGTAGGTACTGTAGGACTTGTTATAGTTGGGTAGTGTACCGGTGAAATTCACTTCCGGCAACAAGTCCGCACGGAATGTACGGTATTCCCAATACGCGGTTTTCAATTCATTCAATGCCACAGCAGCATCCACAGACTGCGTACGGGCCAGTACAATGGCCTCCGACAGCGTAATATTGCGTTCATGTCCCAAAGTATCATTCTGCGCCATGGTTGCCAACGGCATCAAAAAACAAACTGCAAGTAAAATATTCTTTTTCATGTTCAATCTTTAAAATTGTCGCAAACAGAAAAGCAAAGAGTGTGCCAAGTGGCCGGAAAGGTTTCATAGAGGGGTAAGTGTTCATTTTCGGACAGTGGGGATGTCCGTTAGCGGACGATATCAAGAAAACAACCGGTCTCTATCTAAAGTCTGAAAAAATCCTTCTAAAGTTCAATTAACCATTAATTAATTGATGAAAAATTTCTTTATTAAGGAAGAATTCTCTTTCTTTGTGCTGCTTTATACCTTTATTAAAAGGATACAATACTAACATTAATTTATATAGTTATGAAGATTTCACACATTGAGCATCTGGGCATTGCCGTTAAGAGCATTGAAGAAGCCCTTCCGTACTACGAAAACGTTTTAGGTTTGAAATGCTACAACATCGAAACCGTGGAAGATCAGAAAGTTAGAACCGCTTTCCTGAAAGTGGGCGATGTAAAGATCGAATTGTTGGAACCTACTTCTCCCGAAAGCACAATTGCCAAGTTCATCGAAAAGAACAACGGTAACGGTGGCATGCATCATCTCGCATTCGCCGTTGAAGACGGAGTGGCCGGTGCGCTTGCCGAAGTCGAAGAAAAAGGTATCCGCCTTATAGACAAAGCTCCCCGCAAAGGTGCAGAAGGTCTGAACATTGCATTCCTGCATCCGAAGTCAACTCTCGGTGTCCTGACCGAGCTTTGCGAGAAACCGGAATAAGCAAGACTGTAAAATCATCAAATCATAAATTGTATAAACACTTAAAGAATATAAATTCATGAGTAATCAACTTGAAAAGATTAAAGAGCTTATAGACCGCCGCGCTGCAGCACGTCTCGGTGGTGGTGAAAAAGCGATTGCAAAGCAACACGAGAAGGGTAAATATACAGCTCGCGAGCGCATAGCCATGCTTCTCGACGAAGGCAGTTTCGAAGAAATGGACATGTTCGTAGAACATAGATGCACCAACTTCGGCATGGAAAAGAAACACTACCCCGGTGACGGTGTGGTAACCGGTTGCGGTACAATCGAGGGCCGTCTGGTTTATATCTTTGCACAAGACTTCACTGTTTCCGCCGGTTCACTGTCCGAAACCATGTCTCTGAAAATCTGTAAGATTATGGACCAAGCCATGAAAATGGGTGCTCCGTGTATCGGTATCAACGACTCGGGCGGTGCACGTATTCAGGAAGGTATCAATGCCTTGGCTGGCTACGCTGAAATCTTCCAACGTAACATACTTGCTTCGGGTGTCATTCCGCAGATTTCCGGTATTTTCGGTCCTTGTGCCGGTGGTGCCGTTTACTCTCCTGCATTGACTGACTTTACGCTGATGATGGAAGGTACATCCTACATGTTCCTTACCGGTCCGAAGGTAGTAAAGACTGTAACCGGAGAAGACGTAAGCCAGGAAAACCTGGGTGGCGCGAGCGTTCACTCCACCAAATCAGGTGTTACTCATTTTACTGCACAGACAGAAGAAGAAGGTTTGGCCCTTATCCGCAAACTGTTGAGCTACATTCCACAGAACAATCTGGAAGAAGCTCCTTATGTAGACTGCACAGACCCTATCGACCGTCTGGAAGATTCCCTGAACGACATCATTCCTGATAACCCGAACAAACCGTACGATATGTACGAGGTAATTGGCGCTATCATAGATAATGGTGAGTTCCTCGAAATCCAAAAAGATTATTCAAAGAATATCATTATCGGTTTCGCACGTTTCAACGGACAGTCCGTAGGTATCGTTGCCAACCAGCCGAAGTATCTGGCAGGTGTGCTCGACAGCAACGCATCCCGCAAGGGCGCACGCTTCGTCCGTTTCTGCGACGCCTTCAATATTCCTATCGTATCATTGGTAGACGTACCGGGATTCCTTCCGGGAACCGGCCAGGAGTACAACGGCGTCATCCTGCACGGTGCCAAACTGCTGTATGCATACGGTGAAGCTACTGTACCCAAGGTTACCATCACACTGCGTAAATCCTACGGTGGTTCGCACATCGTGATGAGCTGTAAGCAGCTGCGTGGCGACATGAATTATGCTTGGCCTACTGCTGAAATCGCTGTAATGGGTGGTGCAGGTGCCGTAGAAGTATTATATGCCCGCGAAGCCAAAGAGCAGGAAAATCCGGCTCAATTCCTGGCTGAAAAAGAGGCTGAATACACCAAGTTGTTTGCCAATCCTTATAATGCAGCTAAATATGGCTACATTGATGATGTTATCGAACCGCGTAACACACGTTTCCGCATCATTCGTGCCCTGCAACAGTTGCAAACCAAGAAATTGACTAACCCGGCTAAGAAGCATGGTAATATTCCCTTGTAATCAAGCTTTTCACACTAAAACAAGAACGATTATGAATAAAACAAAAATCGGAATATTCCTTTCATTGATGCTGGTGTTAGGCTTTTGCTCTTCTTGCAAAGAACAGAAATCGAACAACAAACTGCTGCTGAATGAAGTGCTGGTCAACAACGAAAGCAACTATCAGGATGACTACGGTGTGCACAGCGCATGGATTGAAATATTCAACAGATCATACGGCAGCGCCGACCTTGCAGGTTGCTATCTGAAATTCAGCAGCCAGCCGGGTGATACTGCCAGTTATTTCATTCCCAAAGGTGACGTTCTGACACTCATAAAACCACGTCAGCATGCACTTTTCTGGGCTGATGGAGAACCAAGACGCGGTACATTTCATACGAACTTCAAACTGGATGCCACAAATGCCAACTGGATTGGGTTGTATGATTCCGGCAAGAAATTGCTTGATCAAGTCATAGTGCCTGCCGGTACTTTAAAAGCCAACCAATCCTATGCCCGTGTCAGTGATGCAGCCGACCAATGGGAAGTAAAGGGTGGAAGCGAAGATAAATATGTCACTCCGAGTACCAACAACAAGACTATCGACAGCAATGCCAAAATGGAAAAATTCGAAGAGCATGACAGCGTAGGTATCGGTATGGCTATTTCTGCCATGAGCGTTGTATTCTGCGGGCTGATATTACTCTACATCTCCTTCAAGATTATAGGTAAAATATCAGTTAACCTCAGCAAACGCAATGCTATGAAAGCTAAAGGTATTACTGATAAACAAGAAGCAAAAGAGAAACAACTGGGGCAGGCTCCGGGAGAAGTTTTTGCTGCCATTTCAATGGCCATGCACGAATTCCAAAGCGATGTACACGATGTGGAAGACACGATACTTACCATTACCCGTGTAAAACGCAGTTACTCACCGTGGAGTTCAAAGATTTATACGTTGCGTGAGACTCCTCACAAAAAGTAAGTCACCCATAATAAAATAAAACGATGAAAGAATATAAATATAAAATTAACGGTAACGTATATAAAGTTGCCATTGGAGATATTGAAGACAACATCGCTCATGTAGAAGTGAACGGTACTCCCTACAAAGTTGAAATGGAAAAAGCACCGAAGGTAGTTGTTAAACCGGTAGCACGTCCGGCAGCCACATCCGCTCCTGCTGCTCCTGCTACTCCGGTAGTAAAACCGGCCGCTGCTTCTACCGGCAAGTCAGGTGTAAAATCTCCGCTTCCCGGTGTAATCCTCGATATCAAAGTAAATGTCGGCGATACAGTAAAGAAGGGACAAGTTATCATCATTTTGGAAGCCATGAAGATGGAAAACAATATCAATGCTGATAAAGACGGTAAGATTACAGCCATCAATGTAAACAAAGGGGACTCTGTTCTCGAAGGTACTGACCTCGTAATTATTGAATAATATGGGAGAATTTATCACATTTTTAGGAAACAACCTTGCCGACTTCTGGACTTATACAGGTTTTGCCAATGCAACGGTAGGACATGTGGTAATGCTTCTGGTAGGTTTGTTTTTCATATACTTGGCTGTAGCCAAGGAATTTGAGCCGATGCTATTAATTCCTATCGGTTTCGGTATGCTGATTGGTAATATACCTTTCAATATGGAGGCTGGATTGAAAGTCGGTATCTATGAAGAAGGTTCCGTACTTAATATTCTGTACCAGGGAGTAACCTCCGGTTGGTACCCGCCACTCATATTCCTGGGTATCGGTGCCATGACGGATTTCTCCGCTTTGATATCGAACCCCAAATTAATGTTGGTTGGTGCAGCAGCCCAATTCGGTATATTCGGTGCTTATATGATTGCCCTTGCCATAGGATTTGACCCGATGCAGGCTGGTGCAATCGGTATCATTGGTGGTGCCGATGGTCCGACTGCCATCTTCCTCTCTTCCAAACTGGCTCCTAACTTAATGGGTGCCATTGCGGTATCAGCCTATTCATATATGGCATTAGTACCGGTGATACAGCCGCCTATTATGCGTTGGCTGACCAGTAAAAATGAACGTCTTATCCGTATGAAACCTCCCCGTGTGGTTTCACATACGGAAAAAGTAATGTTCCCGATTATCGGTTTGTTACTAACCACATTCCTTGTACCATCCGGTCTGCCTTTGCTGGGTATGCTGTTCTTCGGTAATTTACTGAAAGAAAGTGGAGTTACACGTCGTCTGGCAAACACAGCCAGTGGTCCGCTGATTGATACCATTACTATTCTGCTTGGTTTGACAGTAGGTGCTTCTACGCAAGCATCCGAGTTCTTAACCCTTGATTCAATCAAGATATTCGGTCTGGGCGCCTTATCATTTGTCATTGCCACAGCATCCGGTGTCATCTTCGTGAAGATTTTCAACCTCTTCCTGAAGAAAGGCAACAAGATTAATCCGTTGATCGGTAATGCCGGTGTATCTGCCGTACCCGACTCTGCACGTATCTCCCAAGTAGTAGGTCTGGAATACGATCCTACCAACTATCTGCTGATGCATGCCATGGGCCCGAACGTTGCCGGTGTAATCGGTTCCGCTGTAGCAGCAGGTATCCTGCTGGGATTCTTAATGTAATACATTTATTCATTCCGTTATCCGGATTGAATTCCGAACTATTTTAAAGCCCCTCCATCATTTTTGGAGGGGCTTTTTCGTTAATCTATCTAAAACAGATTACGATTATTTCGTAAATACATTCTTTTTAGTAACTTGCAGTCAGTTTAACCTCATATAAATGATATACTGTATGCGAAAGCTTTTTATCTCCTTATGTTTCAGTGCATGCTGTTCGCTTCTGGCGGCACAGACCACAAATCCCATTCAAGAGGCGATGGCCAACTACGATTATGAAACAGCCTTGATGCTGATCGATCAAGAAACCCCGACCGTCCCCCTACTCTACCAAAAAGGGAAAGCGCTGAAAGGGCTGGGCAATAACCTTGAAGCTCTGAGCGTATTTCAGGAAGTCGTAGCTCAGGATTCTCTCAATCCCCGGGCATACATTGAAGCTGCCGAATGCTGCAAATCACTTGCCAAATATAGCGAGGCACTGGATTACTACCAGAATGCGCTCCACATAAATCCGGACAATAAATACGCACGCATTCAGTATATCAGTCTGCTGATGAACATGAAGAGATACCGTGAGTCTCTAAAGGAAAGTAACCTGCTGGCAGAAAGGGACAGTTCCGCCTATGTACTACACCTTAGAGCCGAAAGTATGGGGCAAGTCTATGACAACACAGAAATCATGCATGTGATAGATGCCTACCTGGACATACAGAAAAGGTATCCCAATGATTACCTGTCTGCTGCCAAACTCGGCAACATCTATGTAGCAGGCCACCAGTATGAAGATGCCATAAACATAACGGAGAAATACCGTTCCATAGACTCCACCAACGTCCTTGTGAACCGCATCAATGCCCAAGCCTATTGCCTGAACAAAGATTACCCCAAAGCAATAGAAAGATATGAACAACTGTTACAGGAAAAAGACAGTTCTTTCCAAACCTGCTTCTACGCCGGAATCAGCTATTATGCCCTCGAAGACTTCTACCCAGCACACGACCTGCTGGAAAGGGCTCTTAAAGATGACAATACCAACATCAACGTTCTCTATTATCTGGGACGCGCCTGCTCCAAGACATCATGGAAAGAGGATGGAGTGACTTATCTGGAAACTGCCGTAAGCCTCGCCATGCCCAGCGACAGTGTCATGTCCCGCCTATATGTGGGGCTTGCGAACTGCTACAAGATGGCATATCAATACACAAACCAAGTAAATGCCCTCCTGACGCAATACGAAAAATACGACCGGCAGAAACACAGACTGCTCTACGACGCAGCTTTTGTCTATTATCATTATTTGCAAGATGTGTCCAAAGCGGAGAAATACCTAACGGCATACCTGAAAACCCGTCCGAAGAACAGTAAGGACAAGGCGCAGGAAGTGGATGCCGACGGGGTCCCCGTCATCGGAGAGGATAACCGGTACAATGCTGCCGAGAACTGGCTGAAGGACATCAGGGAAAAGCGCAAGAAAGAAGAGTTTTTCAAAGGAAAGGTCGATACTGCCAGCGTAGCCCCTATCAAATAGAAGCCAGTGAAAACGTTTGCATAATATAATAAGGTACAGTAACGGAGAAAGATTAACTTTCTCCGTTATTTGTTTTAAATTAGCGCAAAAATTAACCGTAAAGTTACTATCATGAAAAAAGTATTCTTAATCTTGGGAACACTCTTACTCTCCCTCAGTACGTATGCAGCTATGAATGTGAACAAAATCGACCCTCCGTTTTGGTACACCGGCATGCAGAACCCGGAACTCCAGCTGATGGTCTATGGCGAAGGCATCGGCAACGCGGCAGTATCCGTCAATTATCCTGGCGTCTCATTGAGCAGCACCGTCAAGCTGGAAAGCAACAACTACCTCCTGGTCTATCTGAAACTGGACAAGGATGTAAAACCCGGCAAATTCAACCTCACCTTCACTGAAGGAAAAAAGAAACTCGTAAAGGAATATGAACTGAAGGCACGCAACAAGAAAGGTTGCGAACATAAAGGTTTCGACGCCTCCGACGCACTGTACCTGCTGATGCCCGACCGCTTTGCCAATGGCAATCCGGACAATGACCAGATTGCGGGCATGGCCGAGTACAAGATAGACCGCAATGACCCCAATGCACGCCACGGCGGTGACCTTGCCGGCATCGAACAACACCTGGACTACTTCTCCGACCTCGGCGTCACAGCCCTCTGGTTTACTCCGGTACTGGAAAACAACATGACCGGCGGTTCCTATCACGGCTATGCCACCACAGACTACTACAAGGTAGACCCGCGCTTCGGTACCAACGAAGAATACAAGCAACTGATTGAAAAAGCCCATGCACGCGGCATCAAAATCGTAATGGACATGATTTTCAACCACTGCGGCGTAGAGCATGTATGGATTAAGGACATGCCCTCCAAAGATTGGTTCAACAACCCCGACCACGAAAACAACTTCGTGCAGACCTCCTTCAAACTGACCCCGCACGTAGACCCTTATACTTCCCAGTACGATGCCGACCAGATGAACGACGGCTGGTTTGTACCTTCCATGCCCGACCTCAACCAGAAGAATCCTCACGTTTACCGCTACCTGGTACAGAACAGTTTCTGGTGGATTGAATTCGCCAACATCGACGGCATCCGCATGGACACTTACCCGTATGCCGACTATGATGCCATGAGCAACTGGATGAAAGAGCTAAACGAAGAATATCCCAACTACAACACCGTGGGCGAGACCTGGGTTACCGAACCCGCCTACACCGCCTGGTGGCAGAAGGATTCCAAACTATCAGCCCCCAAGAACAGTAACCTCAAGACCGTCATGGACTTCAGCTTCTTTGACAAGATAAACACCGCCAAGAATGAACAGACCGAGACTTGGTTCAAGGGACTGGACCGCATATACAATAACTTCGTATACGACTTTCTCTACCCCAACCCCGCTTCCGTACTGGCATTCATCGAAAACCACGACACCGACCGCTTCCTGGGCGAAGGCAACAACCTTCCAATGCTGAAGCAAGCCTCTACCCTGCTGCTTACCACCCGCCGCATTCCGCAACTCTACTACGGAACGGAAGTTATGATGAATGGCGTGAAGAGCAAGAGCGACGGCTATGTCCGCAAGGACTTCCCCGGTGGATGGACCGGTGACGCAACAAACGCACTGACCCCAGCCGGACGTACCAAGATACAGAACGAGTGCTACGACTTCTACAAGACCATCCTGAACTGGCGCAAAGGAAACGATGTGATTGCCAAAGGCAGCATGGTGCAGTTCATGGTACAGAATGGTGTTTATGCCTACGCACGCCAGTACGAAGGCAAGACGATATTCGTGATGCTGAACGGTACAGATGCAGAGACCACCGTTCCTTTGAAATTCTACAAGGAAATCCTGAAAAACAGCAAGCAGGGAAAAGATATTCTTAGCGGCAAGGCCATCACCTTCGGTGAAGAGCTGAAGATGGGCCCCAGAGAATCATTAGTGATAGAATTATAACGCGTACTCCACACAGAGAGCTCATTCTTGCAAATCTCCCTTGCAGATAGCTAGCAGACACCTCGCCTGCCAGCCATCTGCAAGGGATTTTTAGTATGGAACAGGTGTCACGGGGATATGCCTTTCACCGGCCTCAAATATAGCTAATCTGTTAGTTCATAACGGTGAACACTTTGTTCCAGTATAGAGAAACAAAGTGTTCGGATATGTAGAAACAAAGTGTTCTTACGTATTGGAACGAAGTGTTTTTGCATATTGGAACAAAGTGTTCTCTTTATTGAAACAAACTGTTCAGTTAAGGGAAACAGACTGTTTTGTTAAAGGAAACAGACTGTTGTACACGTTGAAACATCCGCTTCTGAAATAAGCGGCGAACTTAACCATCCCACAACACCGGCCTATATACAACAAGTCAGCCCTTGCAACATCAATATTGCAAGGGCTGACGCTATATTCGGATTATCTTTCGATTAGTCCAGTTGAGCCAATTTGTTCTCTGAACCAAGCACGTTGATGATTTTATGCTTGTACAGTTTTTCCATATTGTCACGAGCCGGACCCAGATACTTACGCGGGTCGAATTCTGCCGGTTTTTCAGCAAATGTCTTGCGGATAGCAGCTGTCATAGCCAGACGTGAGTCAGAGTCGATGTTGATTTTGCAAACAGCAGACTTGGCAGCCTTACGCAACTGCTCTTCGGGGATACCGATAGCAGCTTCCAGCTTACCACCATACTTGTTGATAGTATCAACTTCTTCCTGAGGAACTGAAGAAGAACCGTGAAGAACGATGGGGAATCCCGGAAGTTTCTCCATTACAGCATCCAGAACGGCAAATTCCAGAGGAGGAGGAACCAGACGACCGGTAGCAGGGTCAACGTGGCATTGTTCGGGTTTGAACTTGTATGCACCGTGAGAAGTACCGATTGAGATAGCCAGTGAATCGCAACCTGTACGGGTAGCGAAGTCAATAACTTCTTCAGGATTAGTATATGTATGGTGTTCTGCAGAAACTTCATCTTCTACACCGGCCAATACACCGAGTTCGCCTTCTACAGTTACGTCGAACTGATGAGCATAATCAACTACCTTCTTAGTCAGTGCAACGTTTTCTTCGTACGGAAGGTGTGAACCGTCAATCATTACTGAAGAGAAACCGGAGTCGATACAGCTCTTGCAAGTTTCGAATGTATCTCCATGGTCGAGGTGAAGAACAATTTCAGGATGTTTGCAACCCAATTCCTTAGCGTACTCAACAGCACCCTGAGCCATGTAACGCAACAGCGTAGCGTTGGCATACTGACGGGCACCCTTAGATACCTGAAGAATAACCGGAGACTTTGTTTCAACTGCAGCCTTGATGATAGCCTGCATCTGTTCCATATTGTTGAAGTTGAATGCCGGAATAGCATATCCACCTTTGATAGCCTTAGCAAACATCTCTCTTGTGTTTACCAGTCCTAAATCTTTGTAATTAACCATTTTGTTTAAATTTTATTGTTAGTGAATTAAAATTCTACGCAAAAGTAATCATTATCCTTTAAAGTAAAGAACTTGAGAGGAATAAAATATCCGGCTCATCCTACCAAATCCATTCTATTTTAAAGCTATTGGCTTCATTTAACAGATTATTGTAATCTCTATATTACAAACTCTTTGCATTTATCTCTGCCAGCCATACTTTTGCCATCTATACTTCTATCAACAAAAAGCCGGAGAACATGTTTGCTCTCCGGCATCCGTTTACACATTATTATGTAATACTAATTTTTCAGATAGATGATGGTCGGCAAATGGTCACTGTAACCGTTCAGCCAAGTCCTGCCCCCATGCGTACGCAAGGGGGAACCTTTGTATTTGCCATCCTGCTGAATCAGATAATCGCGGATGAAAACTTCATTGTGATCATAGCGCAACCCTTTCTTAGCCTTCAGCAACGGTTTCGAAATGACAATCTGGTCAAACAAGTTCCACTTGCCCCGATAGAGCAATGTCCCCACTCCCTTGTCTTCCAGTGTCTCCCACCAGGGATTGTAGGATTCGCCTTTCTTCACCTGCTTCGGATATTTGCGTGCACCCAGCACCTCCATGCTTTCATCCATCGGGTCGTCATTCATATCCCCCATCACGATGAGCTTCAGCTTCTTGTCGCTACGCATCAGAGAGTCCTTCAAGGCCTTTACCTGCCTGGCTGCATGCACACGCACCGGTGACTTTGCCCCACGGGAGGGCCAGTGGTTCACTATCACGCAGACACGCTCTCCCGCCAGTTGCCCGTCCACAATCAGGAAGCCGCGCGTCAAGTGCAGCGTATCCCCCTCAAAAGGAGTAGAAAGCACCAACTTTGAGTGGGTAACGCTAAACTGCTTCGGGTCGTACAGCAAGGCACAGTCTATACCCCGTCTGTCCGGTCCTTCATAATGCACGAACTCATAATTGGAAATGGCCGGCTGCTTCACGAGGTCTTCCAGCACCCGGCTGTTCTCCGCCTCTGCCACACCGATGAATGCCGGACCTTCCGGCACTAAATCACGCGAAAGGGAACCCAACACTTTGGAAAGGTTCTGCAGCTTGGACTCATACTTCTTTGCCGTCCATTGGTAACTGCCGTCGGGCAGGAACTCATAGTCATTCTTACCTGCATCATGAATCGTATCAAACAAGTTCTCAAGATTGTAGAACGCAACACTATACAGTTTCCGTTCCGCATTTTGTGCCCCCAGCGTTGCCACGCACAGCCAGAAAGAGCATAAGACAAGTAGTTTCCTCATAAATTCACAAGATTAAGTCCTGCAAAAATCAGAAATAAAATGCGATAAACCTACTAAATAAAAATAAATCTGAATTTATTTTGTAGAGTCTCCAACTTGCACTATCTTTGCGCTCTGAAAAGAAGACCATTACACTATTTATTACCAAAATAGTAACAGAATATAAATTTTTAAAAGAAAATATCAAAATGAAAAAAGGTATTCATCCTGAAAATTACCGTCCGGTAGTATTTAAAGATATGTCAAATGGTGATGTATTCTTGTCTCGTTCCACTTGCAACACGAAAGAGACTATCGAATTCGAAGGTGAAACTTATCCGCTGGTAAAGCTGGAAATCTCCAGCACTTCTCACCCGTTCTACACAGGTAAGTCTAAGCTGGTTGACACTGCCGGTCGTGTTGATAAGTTCATGAGCCGTTACGGTAACCGTAAGAAATAATCAGTTTCAAGCAAACTGAAAAAAGGGAGTCTTTCACTGAAAGGTTCCCTTTTTTGTTTCCGCCTCCCACTGCAGGACCGATAAATAGGGAATCTCCTATCACAGAATAGGGAAAAAAACGAGAAAGGAGAAAAACACTTCCCTATTTTTGTATCATCAAAACCGAAAACATATACTAATCATGAAACGACTCGCCACCCTATTCATCCTGACAATCCTTGTCGCAACGGCAGGATTTGCCAAGCCCAAAAAGTACAAAGATTTAAGCGGAAACATCGCTGTCAAAGGAGAATTGACAAAAGAGTACCGGCAATCTCCCGCCGGTACACCGGTCATTATCCGCCGGGTTGTCAAAATGAAGAATCCCGGTGAAAGCAGCAACAACATTTGCTATGCTGTCGAAATGAACGGCATACAAGAGACCATTCCTTTGAATGAGATGGGGCACATTGCCATATCCGCTCCGCAAACCGACCGGGAATTCTGGCAGCAGATATACTTGAAAAACCATCTTTACGAATATTTCAGCGACCGCGGCTACAAGCACAAACTGCGCCAGGAAATCGACGAAGAGTGCCTGGAGTATCTCGACAAACTGAATGAGATAGCCTATCAGGAAGATTACATCGTTTCGTACGTGCAGGGAGTGTTCTCCAAGTTGAATGCCACCACCATTGACAGCAATCGTGGAGAAAGCCTGAACATACGTATCATCCAGTCGCCCGAACCAGATGCCTTCATGCTTCCCAACGGCTCCATGGTTATCAGTACGGGCCTCCTCTGCACTCTTGATTCCGAAGACGAACTGGCCGCCGTCATCGCATGTGAGCTGGGACATTTCGTCCTCGACCATCAGGTAAACAACATTTACCGTGCCGAGCGGCGTGCCAAGCGTGCAGCTTTTTGGGCAGATGTCTTTGCCACTACCGCCAGTGCAGCCCTCGATGTGGCCTACTGGGACGATAATGAAGATGCTTATGCCGTCAGTCTGGTGGCAGATATCGGAGCCATCGCTTCCCTTTTGAGCATTCCGGCAACGGACCGGTTGGGGATGAAATACAAAACTTCCCAGGAAATCTCTTCAGACCGCCTTGCGCGCCAACTTCTGGCATTCAAGGGATATAATCCCGACGGAATCGCATCGGCCCTCGGTAAAATTATAGGGTATTACAACCTGCACCAACGCAACAAGGACATTCCTCGCTACGGCAGCATCGGCAACCTGCAAAAGCGTATAGAAAAGGCCGGTGAATCCCATAGCCTGAGTGCCCGCCCCTACCTACGGACCACCAGCGATGTCGTTTCTTTCAACGCAAGTATGAACTACGCCAACAAGCGCTATAAGGAAACTGCCCGGCTGATACGCAAGAACATTGACAACAGACTAGCCACAGACAATGACTACATCATCCTGGTAAAAGCGGAAATGGCACTGTCTAATACGGAAGAAGTGAACAACCGCTGCCTCGCCATGCTTGATAAGGCCCAGGAGATGGCAGGAACAAGCCCCAATCTGGACATATATAAACAAAAAATACTATTATTGATGCGCATGAACAAACAAGCCCAAGCCGCCGATATACTGAAAGAATATATCACCTTGCTTTCGGCCTACGAAGGCCAGGGCATAGAAGGAACCGAAAAGGAATGGACCAATAAAGAGATAGGTTGGGCAAACCAAATGCTGGACAGGATAAGCAGAATATAGAGAAAGGAATAACTAAGAATGAAGAATTTGACTGCGCGATGATGCCGCATGACAAATTCTTCATTCTTCTTATTTTAGTTATTCATTCAAATTACTGTTTGCGGAACGGCGGCTTCACAACCACAGCTTTCAGCTTACGTCCCCGCATGTCAATGCAGATTTCCGTACCGACTTTGCTGTACTCGGGTCTGATATACCCCATTCCGATACCAATCTTGCGGGTAGGCGACATAGTTCCGGAGGTAACCACACCGATGGCAGTACCGTCTGTACTATACAGCTCGTAACCATGACGGGGGATACCGCGGTCTATCATTTCAAATCCCACCAACTTACGGGTAGTGCCTTCCGCTTTCTGTTTTTCCAGCATCGGGCGATTGGTGAAGTTCTTTCCCTCCACAAACTTGGTAATCCATCCTAAACCCGCTTCAATGGGCGAAGTGGTGTCATCCAAATCATTGCCATACAAACAGAAGCCCATTTCCAGACGAAGCGTATCGCGCGCACCCAGACCAACTGGCTTAATGCCGAACTCCGCGCCTGCCTCGAACACGGCATCCCAAATCTTCATGGCAGCCTCCGGATAGAAGTAAAGCTCAAAACCACCCGCACCGGTATATCCGGTATTGGAGATAATGACATCCTTTTCTCCGGCAAACTCACCGTGGGTAAAAGTATAGTAAGGAAGGTCGGAAAGATTAATGGAAGTCAGCTTCTGCAAAGCCTGAATAGCCTTCGGTCCTTGCACAGCAAGCTGTGCCATGTGCTCGGAAGCATTTTCCAATTCAGCGCCTTCCGTGTTATGAGACACACACCAGTTCCAGTCTTTCTCAATGTTCGACGCATTCACGACAAGCAGGTATTTCTCCGGCTCATAATGATAGACAAGAAGGTCGTCCACAATGCCCCCGTCTTCGTTGGGGAAGCAGGTGTACTGTACTTTCCCCGGTGTGAGGGCAGCCACATTGTTGGAAGTCACTTTCTGCAGAAAGTCCAAAGCATGGGGACCTTTCACCCAGAATTCTCCCATGTGTGAGACGTCGAATACACCGACACCCTGACATACTGTAAGATGCTCGTCAATGATGCCGGAATACTCGATAGGCATATTATATCCCGCAAACTCGTGCATCTTGGCACCCAGCGAGATGTGTTTTTCGGTAAACGGAGTGGTTTTCATGGAACTATTAGAGTTATGAGTTATGAATTATCTATTTGCTGGCTACGAGCTCGGCAATCTTGACGATGACGTTCATGGCTTTCTCCATGTTCTGGATAGGCACGAACTCATAGCGGCCGTGGAAGTTCAAGCCACCGGCAAAGATATTGGGACAAGGCAGGCCCTTGAAAGAGAGCTGGGCGCCGTCCGTACCTCCGCGAATGGCTTTTACACGAGGCTCTACACCTACTGCCTTCATGGCGGCAAAAGCGGTGTCGATGATATGCATCACCGGTTCAATCTGCTCGCGCATATTATAGTATTGGTCGCGAAGTTCCAGAGTAGCGGTACCCGGACCGTATTCTTCATTGATTTTTGCCACAAGACGTTCCATCTCCTTCTTGCGCTCTTCAAAGCGGGTGCGGTCGTGGTCACGGATAATGTAAGAGACTGTTGTCTGCTCCACCTCGCCGGTAATGCCTATCAGATGATAGAAACCTTCGTAACCTTCGGTATGCTCCGGAGCCTCGTCAGCCGGAAGCATGGACATGAAACGGTTGGCAACGCGGATAGAGTTAATCATCTTATTCTTGGCATAGCCCGGATGCACATTCCGTCCCTTGAAGCTTATCTTGGCAAAAGCTGCATTGAAGTTCTCGAATTCAAGCTCACCCACTTCTCCGCCGTCCATGGTGTAAGCCCATTCGCAACCGAACTGTTCTACATTGAACTTATGGGCGCCCAAACCGATTTCCTCATCCGGATTGAAGCCGATACGTATTTTACCGTGCTTGATTTCGGGATGTTCCTTCAGATATACCACTGCCGATACAATTTCGGCAATACCGGCTTTATCGTCGGCACCAAGCAAGGTCTTGCCGTCGGTCACAATCAAATCTTCCCCTTGATGGTCGAGCAGTTCGGGGAACTGGGCAGGAGAAAGAACCACATTCTCTTCGGCGCAAAGAACAATGTCCTTACCGTCATAATTCTGCACAATATGCGGAGAAACATTCTTGCCACTCATATCGGGGCTTGTATCCATGTGGGCAATAAAGCCGATGACGGGCAACGGCTTGTCTGTATTGGCAGGAAGAGTGGCGAACAGATAACCATTTTCGTCCAACGTGATTTCTTCCAGACCCAAAGTTTCCAATTCTTCTTTCAGATACCGGGCAAACACCATTTGCCCCGGAGTACTCGGAGTAATCTCAGTCTCTTCACTGGACTGAGTATCGAAGCTTACGTACTTTAAAAAACGTTCTACTAAAGTCATGATGAATAATGATTAGTGATTAATGGTTAGTGATTAATGGTCAGTGATTAGTAATTGGCGAAAAGCATTATCCGAATGGCATTAATCATTAATCACTAATCATTAACCACTATTTTGTGCTGTAAAGATAAAAAAAGGGGCGTGAACTGCCAAGCAATTCACGCCCCTTTTTTATTCCTTAAGGACAAAATGTCAATCAAAAATGGCTGCTACCATCAAAACAGTGCGTACATATCTTACACTTAGGCAATCCGATAGCCTCAACCAGGGTTTCCAACGTATTGAACTTCAAGGATGAAAGCCCGAAACGTTCGCGGATAACATCCACCATCTTTTCGTATTCGGGTGAGCCGGTAGTGGCATACTTATCGAGATTCTTATTCTCGTCACCCTCCAGTTCCTTGATGACACGACGGGTAATCAGTTCCATGTCGCTTTTGGAAGCCGTGAATCCTACAAACGGGCAGCTATATATCAATGGAGGACAAGCAATCCGGATATGCACCTCCTTGGCACCATACTCATACAGCACCTTCACATTGTCGTGCAACTGGGTCCCCCGGACAATAGAGTCATCACAGAACAGCAGACGCTTACCCTCGAGCATGGCACGATTGGGAATCAGCTTCATCTTTGCCACCAGCGAACGCAACTCCTGCTTGCTGGGAGTAAAGCTACGAGGCCAAGTCGGAGTATATTTGGAAATGGCACGATGATAAGGAACTCCTTTACCTTCGGCATACCCAAGCGCCATACCTACACCCGAATCAGGAATGCCGCAGGCACAATCCACCTCTGACTTATCTGTCTGTGCCATCTTGAAACCGGAGGCAAAACGCACTTCCTCCACATTCTTACCTTCGTAGCAGGAAGTGGGGAAACCGTAATATACCCATAGGAAGGAACAAATCTGCATTCCCTCATCAGGCTTGCGCATCTGTTCCACACCATCGGCACGCAGGCGAACAATCTCTCCGGGTCCCAAATAACGGTCTATCTCATAACCAAGATTCGGAAAGCTGCTCGACTCACTTGTGGCGGCATACGCTCCGTCTTTCTTGCCAATCACAATCGGAGTACGTCCCCAGCGGTCGCGAGCGGCAATGATGCCGTCTTCCGTCAATAACAGCATGGAGCAGGAACCTTTGATATGCTTATACACATTTTCAATTCCTTCGACAAATGTCTTTCCTTGTATAATAAGGAGGGCGATAAGTTCCGTCTGATTGGTTTTGCCCGAACTGAGTTCGGCGAAATGCATGTTTTGGGCCAACAGTTTTGTTTCCAGTTCTTGCAGATTTACTATTTTGGCTACCGTTACAATGGCAAAGCGACCAAGGTGGGAGTTGAGGATAAGGGGTTGAGGGTCTGTATCGCTGATGATTCCTATTCCGGAATTTCCTTTGAACTTGTCCAGTTCATCCTCAAACTTCGTGCGGAAATAAGTGCTTTCCAGATTGTGAATGGAACGGGTAAACTGCTCCGTTTCTGCATCGTATGTAGCCAACCCACCACGTTTTGTCCCTAAATGTGAATTATAATCTGTGCCGTAAAACAAATCCGCCACACAGCTTGTTGCTTTGGCGACTGTTCCGAAAAAACCTCCCATAAGTTCTGTTTTGTTATTGGTTTCTAAAATTAACGGATGCAAAGGTATGAAGAATTTGCGAAATTCGGGCAGATTTGAAATGAATAAAAAAGGCAATATATTTCTTGCCTACAATAGAAGTTATATTATTGGAAACATATACTTTTGTGATCGAAACCAAACAACTGTATAATGGGAGAAACCGCAAATATTATAATAGCCGATACTCTTCAAGGTCTGGGGACGGACGCATACAGTGGCTATCTTGCACACGCCCTCTGTCTGTCAGGAATCTGCCGATTGAAGTACAATGGAGAGGAGCGCGAGCTACGTGCCGGCGACCTGATGATTGTCCGCAAAGGAAAACTGGTAGAGAAAATTCAACCTTCAGAAGATTTTCGCGTAAAGGTCATCTATATCGCATCGGGCTTTGTGGTGCTGAGTACACCACAGAACAACTACGGCATGAAAGGGCAACTTTCCCTATTTCTCAATCCTATCATGTCCCTGACTACCGAACAGCAAGAGCTATGTCTCCGGGATTTTGAACAAGTGGAATACAGACTCCGGAATACAGACCATCATTTCCATCGCGATATGCTTATCGCCTCCACACAGATGTTGATACTCGACTTCTTCGATTTCCACTCCCATCTATATGGCGAGGACAATATCTCTGTACAAAATGCTTCCATCATGAGCCGTTTCCTCAACATGCTGGAGAACGGAACTTTCCGCGAGCATCGTGAAGTGACCTATTATGCCGACTGCCTATGTGTCACCTCCAAATATCTTTCGGAAGTTTCCAAGAAAGTAAGCGGTTATACAGCAAACTACTGGATAAACCGTTATACCACACTCGACATCTCGCGTTTGCTGCGCGACAAATCACTAACGTTCGTCCGTATTTCCGATATGTTCGGTTTTTCCTCTCCTGCTTATTTTAGCCGTTACGTACAACAACATCTGGGTGTAAATCCGACAAAATACAGAGGTTAATGATTATAGTTTTTGATTGTTTGCCCGTTTCAGATCTATTAGCGAAATATGCTCATTACGATAGCGGGCATTGGGGTTCTTCTCCGTTCCGTCAGGAAAAGAGCCATCTTCCTGTTTTATGAACTGAATAGCCTTCTGCGGACAATTCTGTATGCAGGCAAAACAGAACTCGCAGTCACCGGACGTCTTCACTCCTCTCGACGTCAGCTCATAGTTGCCGCGCGGACAAACGTAGGTACAGATGCCACAGTCAATACAAGCATCGGTCACGGTAAAGAACTTCTCGCTTTTCATCAGGAAGCCCACCTCGGGGTCGAGTCCACTCCGCTGCATAAAACCTTGGTGCTGTTGCCGTTCCTCCTCCGTCACCGGTTCGTGCCAATGCTGCCGACTGTTGATATCTGCCGTTATCTTCTGCAAGTTCTCGGGGATGTGCTTGTCTATCTTGAGTTGCTCGTTCATGTCGAAGTTGGGTAGCCAGTTATCCACCATGATGATAGTGCTGATATAGTCGAACGCATTGTCGGCTTTACGGGATATACGGTCCCAAATCTCTACCGCATCGCACTTCCTTGCACCATAGGTGAGGACAGCAAACTTGTATTCTACCTTCAGTTTTGCTTTCTGAATGAACTGCCGTACCATATAGGGAGGCATATGACCGTAGATGGGATAAACGATGCCGATTTCATCTGCCTCAAATTCATACTTCCCCCGTTTCACCATCTGAGGGATACTCAACAATTCTGCGTTCTCTCCAGCCAACTGACGGGCGATGTAAAGACTGTTACCCGTTCCGGTAAAATAAAAGATGATACGCTTACTCCTTTTTGTTTCGCAGGATGCCAACGAGAGTAGGCCGGAAGATGCGATAGCACCGCTCATCACGGCAAATCCCATACGCTTTAAAGCCTCCCGACGACTGATTTTCTTATCCGTATTCATATCTCTGATTTTTAATGATTATGCAATCTGTTATCTGAGTGCAAAAATAAAGGTTTCCCCAAAGAACGGACTTACCAAAAACTCGGGTCTTGATGCTATTTTTACGGTATAAGAATGAGCTTACCCTAACACAAAAAAAGCCCCGCAAAGATTGGACTTCTGCGGGGCCTCACTAATGCCTAATAAAAACTCTTTCTACCCTAAATTATCTCCACTTCTTCACAGCTTTCTTGTCAGCCGGAGTTGCTTCAATCAAGCTCAATGCAAAACCACCGCTACGCGCTTCCTTCACGGACATTTTGGTCTTGCTGGTTACGATACCCTTCTTTATCTGATAAGAAGTAGGGTTCTCCTTGTAATCAGCATCTTTACCGTCGGCATAGAGAGTGGCTACGTATTGCTTGCCCGGTTCAAGGAAATCGAGCGTAAAGTTGGCTGTACGTGCATTCTCGTCTGTAATACCTCCAACAAACCAGTTGCCGGTTCCTTTTGCCTTACGGGCCACGGTAATGTAATCACCCGGTTCTGCTTCAATGTACTTGCTGTCGTCCCAGTCTACTGCCACATCCTTGATGAATTGGAAAGCATCCATGTGCTTTTCGTAGTTCTCAACCAAGTCGGCAGCCATCTGCAACGGGCTGTATAAAGTTACATACAGAGCGAGTTGCTTGGCAAGTGTAGTCTGCACTTGTCCGTGGGGCAAATCGCCCATAAAGTCAAGTTTGGTATCGAAGATACCCGGTGTGTAATCCATCGGACCGCCAATCAAGCGGTTGAATGGAAGCAATGTGGTATGGAACGGTTTGCTACCGCCGAATGCCTCATATTCAGTTCCTCGTGCAGATTCGTTGCCAATCAAGTTAGGATAAGTACGGCACAAACCGGTAGGGCGTACAGCTTCGTGCGCATTTACACAAATTTTGTAGTCGGCTGCCTTCTTCACGGCATAGAGGTAGTGGTTGTTCAGCCATTGCCCATAATGATGTTCACCACGGGGAATCATATTACCTACATATCCGCTCTTCACGGCATTGTAGCCATTATCCACCATAAACTGATAGGCCTTGTCCATGTGACGTTCGTAGTTGCGCACCGAACCGGATGTCTCATGATGCATCATCAGCTTCACGCCTTTGCTCTTGGCATATTCATTCAGCATCTTCACGTCGAAATCGGGATAAGGGGTCACAAAATCGAATACATAATCCTTGGATTTGCCAAACCAGTCTTCCCAGCCTTCATTCCAGCCTTCTACCAATACTTGGTCCAGACCGTGCTCGGCTGCGAAGTCGATGTACTTTTTTACATTTTCGTTAGTGGCACCGTGACGGCCGTTGGGCTTCATTTTGGAGTAGTCCACTTCACCCAGTTTGATGGAGGGAAGGTCGTCTGTATATGCCCAGGTGCTCTTACCTGCAATCATTTCCCACCATACACCTACGTATTTCACGGGCTTAATCCAGGAAACGTCCTCGTAAGCACAAGGTTCGTTCAAGTTCAGCGTGATTTTAGAGGCAAGGATGTCACGAGCATCGTCGCTTACGATAACCGTACGCCACGGTGACGTGCAGGGAGCTTGCAGATAACCTTTATCGCCTACTGCATCGGGAGTAAGCCAAGATTCAAAAACAAAATTCTTATCATCCAGATTCAAGTGCATGCAAGAGTAATCCACCAAAGCAGCCTCGTGCAAGTTGATGTACAAACCATCAGCAGTCTTCATCTGCAAAGAAGTCTGAACACCGGTGGGCGAAAACGGGGTTTGCGAAGAGTTAGGCGTAATGGCCCCTTTCATCAGCCCGCGGATTTCAGAAAGTTTGGATTCTGTGTAGTCATATTCCTGCGTATCGTAGTCGCCCGGAATCCAGAAGGCAGTGTGGTCGCCAGTCATGGCAAACTGAGTACGCTCCTCTTTAATCACGAAATAGTTCAGGTTCTTCTGCAAAGGGAATTCATAGCGGAAGCCCATACCATCGTCAAACAAACGGAAGCGGATAATGATGTTCCTATCCTGCGCCTTTTGGTTGAGCGTCACAGCCAGCTCATTATAGTGGTTACGGATTTGCTTTACTTCACCCCATACCGGTTCCCAAGTCTCGTCGAAAGTGGAAGTCTTTGCATCCTCCATCGTGAAGCCATTCATCAGACCGGGGTCGTTCTTCAGTTCGAGTCCTAATTTGGAAGGGTTAATCACCGGCTTTCCTTTGTAAGAAAGTTCGTAAACGGGTTCGCCTTGCGCATTTACCGAAAAATTCAATTGAAGTTGTCCGTTGGGAGAGGTAATACTCTCTGCCATTGCTACGCCGCTCACCAACAAAACGAGCAGGAAGCAGGCTAATTTTGTACAGATTGCTTTCATGTTTCTCATGCTATATTTATAAAATTATGTTCCAGATGCAAATATAGGCAGGAAAGAAATACACTCTGACGCAATTAAACTAAAATGATAGATGATTTGTCGGCAAACGTTTGCATGAAAACCAACTTCCCTTGAACAATATCCTGCCTACAAACAAAATAGAAGGAGAAGTATCGCTACGAAAACTTCGCCCTCCATATTTTTACAACTTTAATCGTGCACTGGAATTATCCCAAAGGATTTTCACCTTGGTCCCCGTCATTGCCTCCCGAAGGATTGGAGTTATCCCCTCCACCATTGCTACTTCCATCCGTATAGTCCGTATCGGGAACCACCATCTTGGTGACGCTCATATTGCCCAACATTTGACTAAAAGCTTTCCCCGGAAAAAACAGAATACGTTTACGGACAATGTTACTGGCCGAAACGCCAGCCTCCGTATCAGCACTCTTCCCTACAAAAGAAGGGCGGAACAATCCGAAATCACCTAAACGAACAGTCTTTCCATCGTCTATTTCTTCCGACATGATGTCCACCAGTCCTGCAGCCACTAAGTCCACCGTCTTTCTGTGAATACCAAGAATACGGCTCACTTTGGCACACAACTTATCAAAATCCAATTCACCCGCTCCTACGGATTTAGCTACATACTTTACATTTTTGTCCTTGTCAAAACCAAAGATTCTCTTTGCCACTACATACTGAAGTCCCATAATTTTTAATGTTTTAGAAAGTTAATATAATAATGTAATAAATAGGCCGAAGCCTTTTCCTCTCTTTCAAGAAGTGGAGATCCATCGTGAGGCCTCAACGATAAACTTTCATTCTCTTGAATTCGATGTTGCAAAGTTAGGGTGTGAATGACGGGAATACAAGGAAATGACATCTACAACCAATTTCGTTAAAACTCTAAAAAACAACAAATTAAAAACAACCCTTCTCTACAAGTGAAGAAAGAAAGGCAGGAAGAGAATGAGAAGGAATGGATACAATCTCTACAGCCAATGAAAATAAATCGCTGATTATCAAGACAAGGTTCTAGAGAGGTCTCTACAATATGGCATTTGAACAGTTAAGACCTCAATTTCAAGAGTGGCTCAAGTTTCACAAGTTATTACCGTATCCAAAAATACAGACAAACCAGTCATCCTTCCAAAGCCCCTTCTACTCGTTTACTAAAATCTCCCGGACATTTTACTAAATCTCCGGCAACGATTTACTAAATCTTCCTCCAAGATTTAGTAAATCGCTTCTGCCCCATCACGAACTATCCGGAACCAAGATTGGCAATTACTCATATCAAATATCAAAATTATATACATCCCGCCAATAACTACTTCCTCCAGTACAGAATCGCTTTATGAAATTTCGGGCTATGATTTACTGAAATTCCTTTGTCTTCACTACCTTTGCAGCCAAAACCAACCCCAGACAACCTATGACTAGACAACTGATAGCTATATTCCTTGGCGGCGGTACCGGCAGCGTACTGCGCTACTGCGTGCAGATGATGCTCCACGAGCGCATAGTCCCCTACTCTTTCCCATGGGCTACATTCACAGTCAATATCCTCGGAAGTTTCCTCATCGGGCTATTCTATACCTTATCCGCCCGTTTCAACCTTTCTACTGAGGTACGGCTGTTGCTGACTACCGGCCTGTGCGGAGGATTCACCACCTTCTCCACTTTCAGCAATGACGGACTGATTCTGATAAAGCAAGGATTCTACGGAATATTTGCCTTATATACCTTATTAAGTATCACATTAGGAGTCCTGGCAGCCTTCGCCGGCGGCGCCTTCGGACGCTGTATATAACTCCAAACGTCCCTATGAAACCCAGCAAACCTTTTGTCATGCCTCCCGTACGCATCATCCCTCCTACCTTAGAGGGACAAAGTGAAAGTTCCAAATCATTGGGAGAATGGCTGAATACGGAAGAAACTGTCAGAGACCTTCACTTCGGTAAGCGGACAGAGGAACACATGGAGTATTCCTACAAAAGCATCACCAACTGTACTTTCAGTCATATCCAATTCAGCGCCTGCAAACTGAAATCCTGCCATTTCACTGATGTACGTTTTGAACATTGCGACCTTTCCAACATCTCATTTGCCGAAAGTTCTCTGTTCAGAGTGGAATTCATATCCTGCAAACTGGTGGGAACCAATCTGCCGGAAACAATATTGAACCATCTGGCAATGAAGGACTGCAATGCCAGATACCTTAATCTTTCCATGAGCAAAATCAATCAAGCCCGCTTCACCTCTTGTAACTTGCGCAACAGCGACGTCAATGACTGCAAACTTGCCTCCATCGCCTTTGAAAACTGTGAGCTGGTAGAATCCGAGTTTTCGCACACCCCTCTAAGAGGTATCGACTTGAGCGACTCGCACATAGGAGGTATACTCCTCAACCTGCCCGACATACGGGGAGCCATCGTCAATACTTCCCAAGCCATGGAGTTGACTGCTCTTTTAGGCATTACAATAAAGGATTAAAAACGAAAAACAATTCCTTGTTTTCATTTGTTAGTAAGATAGTTTATAATTAAAATTGACTGAATATGAAAATAGAGAAGATTATCGGACGTGAAATCCTCGATTCAAGAGGTAACCCAACTGTAGAAGTAGACGTAACCTTGGAATCCGGCTTCATAGGCCGTGCATCTGTCCCGTCAGGAGCATCCACGGGAGAACACGAAGCACTGGAACTGCGTGACGGCGACAAAAAACGTTACGGAGGCAAAGGTGTCCTGAAAGCCGTGAACAATATCAATAATATCATTGCTCCCAAGCTCATCGGTATGTCCGCCCTCGACCAGATGGGTATCGACCATGCCATGCTTGCACTGGACGGAACCAAAACGAAAGCCAATCTGGGTGCCAATGCCATCCTCGGCGTATCTCTTGCTGTAGCCAAGGCTGCCGCCGCTTACCTTGACATCCCACTCTACCGATATATCGGTGGTACAAATACCTATGTGATGCCTGTACCGATGATGAACATCATCAACGGCGGTTCACATAGTGACGCTCCCATTGCTTTCCAGGAATTCATGATACGCCCCGTAGGTGCCACTTCCTTCCGCGAAGGTCTGCGTATGGGTGCCGAAGTGTTCCACGCACTGAAGAAAGTCCTAAAAGACCGTGGCCTCAGCACAGCAGTAGGCGATGAAGGAGGTTTTGCTCCTAATCTAGAGGGTACAGAAGATGCCTTGAACTCCATCATTGCCGCCATCAAGGCTGCCGGATACGAACCGGGCAAAGACGTAATGATTGCCATGGACTGCGCTTCTTCCGAGTTCTACCATGACGGCATCTACGATTACACCAAATTCGAAGGTGAAAAAGGCAAGAAACGTACTGCCGACGAACAGATTGACTATCTGGAAGAGTTAATCAACAAGTATCCCATCGACTCTATCGAAGACGGCATGAGCGAGAACGACTGGGACGGCTGGAAAAAACTGACCGACCGTATCGGCAACCGTTGCCAGTTGGTAGGAGACGATTTGTTCGTCACCAATGTGGACTTCCTTGCAATGGGCATCGAAAAAGGCTGTGCCAACTCCATATTGATTAAAGTAAACCAGATAGGTTCGCTGACCGAAACACTGAATGCCATCGAAATGGCACACCGCCACGGATATACTACCGTAACTTCCCATCGTTCCGGTGAAACGGAAGATGCGACTATCGCAGACATAGCCGTAGCTACCAACAGCGGACAAATCAAGACCGGTTCGCTGAGCCGCTCAGACCGTATGGCAAAGTACAACCAACTGCTTCGCATCGAAGAAGAACTGGGAAGCAATGCGGTGTATGGATATAAGAAAGTTATAAGTAATAAGTGATGAGTTATTTGCCGGAAGGCGGGGCTTATAAAGAAGAAAGCAGAAGGGGCGAACCGTCACGGTCCGCCCCTTCTCTTTTTAACCTTAAATCAACAATCAATCTACTACCTTAAAGAAAACTTCTTCTCCACTTTGGCTATCCGGTGCCACCCAAAGAGCAAAGTCTCCGGCTTCCACCGTCTTCACCATATCTATATTCCAGAAAGCAAGTTCACTTATCGGAAGTTCAAACGATACATTTTTCTTCTCACCCGGCTTCAATGTGACGCGAGCAAAGCGTTTCAGCTCTTTCACCGGACGGGTCACCGAAGCAAACTTGTCCTGCACGTAAAGCTGGGCTACCTCGGTACCTTCATACTTTCCGGTATTCTCAAGATCGAAAGTCACAGTCAGCACATCTTCCTTCTTCAGATTGGCAGACGAGAGTTTCACATTATCATATTTGAACGTCGTATACGACAGACCGTAGCCAAACGGATACAGCGGATCGAAACCTGCATCCATATAGAAAGAAGTACATCCCAACGAAGTCTGCCCCGCTTCTAACGGAATGTCATTCAGCAAAACCTCATTCCGCGTAGCCGGACGTCCGGAACTGTTATGAGCATAATAAACCGGTATCTGTCCTACCATCTTCGGGAAAGTCACCGGAGTCTTGCCACTTGGCACAGCCTTGCCCCACAACAAGTCGGCCAATGCCGGTCCTCCCATGGTTCCGGGATGGAACGAATAAAGTACAGCTGACGAAAGTTCGACTTCCTTTCCTATGGTCAACGGACGCCCTGCCATTACGACAGTAACCACCGGTTTTCCTGTTTTCGCCAAAGCGGCAATCAGTTCGCTTTGCGCACCTTGCAGGTTCAGGTCGGCCAGGCAATGCGCCTCTCCTGAAAGAATAGCCTCTTCGCCTACAAACGCCAAAATAACATCAGCACGTGCAGCGGCAGCAGCGGCTTTGGCAACACCTGCCATATTCTTGTCACGGCTATAAGTCAGACCCGGCTCGTATATCACCTGCACTTTGTCCCCCACCAGTTCCTTGATAGCCTTCAACGGTGTCACGGTTTTTGTCTTGTCACCATCAAATATCCAGGTACCCAATTGGTCATAAGGTGCATTTGCCATCGGACCTACCACAGCAACCGTCTTTACCGAAGATTGCAAAGGCAATGTCTCCTTTTCGTTCTTCAACAAGATGACCGATTCCACAGCAGCTTGCTTGGCAGCCTCCAGATGAGAAGGAGCATAAAGTTCCTCTATCCGTTTCTCATCCACATAAGGATTATCAAACAGTCCCAACCGGAATTTGATACGCAGAATATTCCGCACGGCATCGTCTATAGCAGACTTCTTGACCTTACCTTCTTTTATCAATTCCGGCAATTCCTTGACAAACGTATAGCTGACCATCTCCATATCCACACCAGCATTCACCGCCTTCATTGCTGCCTCTTTAGAATCGGCAGCAAAGCCATGTGCCATCATTTCGGCTACCGAAGCCCAGTCTGACACTACTATTCCATCAAATCCCCATTCACCACGAAGCACATCTTTCAAAATAAAAGTGTTTCCGGTAGACGGTGCTCCGTCATTGTCATTAAACGAAGTCATGAAAGTGGCTGCTCCTGCCTTGGCTACAGCTTCAAAAGGAGGAAGGTATACATCCCTCAAACGACGCTCCGGAATGAAAGTGGAATTATAATCACGCCCGCCCTCGGCAGCACCATAACCTACAAAATGTTTAGGACATGCGGCTATGGAAGTCGGACTGTTCAGCGAATCTCCCTGGAAACCTTCGACCATAGCAACACCCATCACCGAAGTCAAATAAGTATCTTCGCCACATCCTTCGGCCATACGCCCCCAACGGGGATCGCGAGCCACATCTATCATCGGTGCAAATGTCCAGCGGATACCCACAGCAGAAGCCTCCACAGCCGCTACCCGTGCACCATCCTTAGCCACCTGCGGGTTGAAAGATGCCGCTTGTCCCAAGGGAATAGGGAATATGGTCTTGAAACCGTGGATCACATCACGCGCCATCAGCAAGGGGATGCCCAAGCGGGACTCCTCCATTGCCACACGCTGCAAGGCATTGACACGCACCGGATCTACTTCATTCAGGATAGACCCGACTTCACCTTTCTTTATCAATCCGCTCATATCCTCTATGTTACCATAAGAAGAAATCTGGTTCATCTGCCCAATCTTTTCTTCCAATGTCATACGGGACAACAGCGCTTCTATTTTCTGCTCGATGACTGCGTCATTTTTTGTATCCTGCACTTGAGTACAAGATATAAAAGGAAGCAGCAATAAACAAGCAGAGAGCATTTTCATTGTTTTCATCTTTAATCTATTACTTGAAATGGAACATTTGCTGTAGAGACAAAACCCGTATTATCAAGTATATATACGTACAAACGATATTCCCCGGGAACTTTAATCATAGTCTCATACACATTCTTGTCTGACACGGCCACGTCACCCATTCTTTCCGGACGTGGCTCATAAGAACCTCCAAAACCCAAGACTGTAGCCTCTTTCAGTACTTCCCACACATAAGCCAAAGAATCGTTCTCCTTATCTGTGACGGAAACCTCCGCCTTAAATAAAGTACCTGCTTTGATACGGACATTATCAATGGCACTTTTACCATCGATAGTCATGCCCCGAACTATCGGAGCCGTTTCATCCAATTCCTTGCCGGTCCACACTCTTTGCATGGCCTCCACCATAGGAGTTTTCTCTCCTTTCAATGGCAGTGAATCCACCTTATCCTCTACAAACATACTGAACCAAGTAGGCGTACGTTCTTCTTTTTGTCCCCACAAGAATACAAAAGAGCCCAAGCAACGGGTATTGGCAGAAATATATTGCGTATAACGCTCTTCGTATACCTGCCGTTTTTCTTCACTGGTCTGCTCTATGGGTGCCTTCCACTCGGTTGACGCTGTTTCCCACCAACCGGTCGGTCCCCACTCGGTAATCATAAATGCACCCTTGTAGTCCGACCGGTCAACAACAGCCTGCACCTCTCCCATCGGACCATATACATTGATGCCCACATAATCGAGAGACGGAGCATACTTTGCCACAGAGTCCAATGCCGACGGATTGTAGGAAATCACTGTCGAAACCAGATGACGCTTGTCTATCGACTTAATCAGCTGTGCCAGTTCTTCCACAAAATTCCATGCGGCAGCTATATTAGCATTTCCCAACTCAATTTCATTGCCAATACCCCAAGCCAGCAAACTCGTATCATTCTTGAACGTTTCTGCCAACAAGCGGACTTCTTCGCGCATCTTGTTCTTATATTCATCATCGTAATAGCGTATAGAGTCTTTGGTCATGCCTATTCCCTGCATTACGTACATGTTGTGCTCCGAAGCCAATGCCAGGCTCTTCTTTATCTCCTCCACATTGCCTCCCCACGTTCTAAAGGCATTGGCACCACTCTGGGCGGCAATGTCCAACCGATATGTGCCGCCTACGCCTTTAATATAGGTTTCTCTTCCGTCAATGGAAAGTTTATAACCGTCTGCCGCTTTCTCTATTACAATGCCGTCTAAAGAAGAAGGAGAACAGGCAGACAACAAAACTAAACAGATAAAAATAAATATTTTTTCTTTTTTCATTATCAATTGTTCTAAAGCATAAAAAGTTAATATTCTATTACCGCCCTTATTACTCCGTGTTTTCCATCTGCTCCATTTTGTAATCCAAGACTCTTTGTAAAGCGTGCCTCCAATACATATTCGCCTGGGTCAAGAACAGTAGCATCTTGCCAATTATAGATTGCATAACTATTTGGATTAGCATTCCAAATATATGGCTCTATAAAAGTACGAATTGAGAATGATGCAGGAATCTTTGTTAAAGTAACTCCAGTTTCTTCCGTAAATCGAGATATTTCCGACCATTCATTAAATCCACGCTCCACCTCAATATCTAAAAAAGTTACAGGAGTAACCTGAGAAAGCGTAAATCTTACGGTACTAGCACTAGTATCAGAAATAGCCATTAATCTTATGACATTAGTCTTATCCCGCCATTTGGGGTATAAAGTAATATCACCTATTATCGTTTCTCCGTAGCTAAATGGAATTGTTAAAGCTGCATTTTTAAACCATCCGGCAAATATGCCCTTAGCAGATGTAGGAATTAAATTTCTACTCAGATAACTACCATAATCTACTTCCATTTGAGGAAGGCTACTTCCATCGGCAAAAGATATTATACATTTTGGCCATAAAGTTTTAAGTGCCACAACATCATAAGTTGAAGCTCCATTCCAAGAATTACCACACGTAGTTGAATTCATAAAAGATTGAGAATCTGATGTAGGAGTTCCAGGAATTTGAACTAATCCAACGCCACCATCTCCCTCTCCAAGCCCATTAGTATGACGTAATGCCCAAGCTCATGCACTAATAAAAACTTCTTTTGACTTAAACTCAAAAAGGTATCTATATTTTTATAAAAACTATCATTGATAATTATTTTACTACCAGGTTTGCCTGATAAAGGGAACTCCCCTTGTGCACATGCTATAGCATTATATAAATTGCTCTTAGAAATCTTTATTTGAGGATTATACTCATTATATACAAAACGGAGTCCCGTATATTTATTATATACATCTATAGCCTCTTTAGTAGCTTCTCTCCAATTGGTACTTTGAGCAATAGTATTATCAACTCCAACTGTAATTGTTTGATAATTATCCACATAATAAGTTGCATGATATTGCCTAGTAGAAGTAAGATTAATACTATCTTTGCAAAGCAAAATATCTTCTTCTACAATGTAATAATTATTCCATTCCACCATAAATGTAGTGTCAAGCCCCATAGCATAAATAGCCAATTTAGCTTGTTCTAACTCCAGAGCTGAATCTTTAAAAGGTTCCTCCACTATCACAATTCCATCTTCTTGACTACAAGAAAAGAAGAAAGATAGAACTATTAATATTAAAAAAAGATATTTAGTCTTCATATTCAAATCTCATTTAAATAAAACAGTTCTACTTCTTCTGAAATACACGTACATAATCCACCTTCATCGTTACAGGAAGAGCAGACTCATCCACACCGTTCATTCCACCCCAATCACCGCCCCAAGCCAGATTCAGAATGGGATAGAAAGCATAATGGAAAGGCCATTGATTATGACCAGCTCCCAATTGTTGCTTGGTAACAGCCAACTGTACCTTGCCATCCACGTATGTAGTGATGGCATCTTCTGTCCACTCTAAAGCATAGAGATGAAATTCTCCTTCTGCCTGTTCTATAGTCATGGCATGTGTTTTCTGCGTACCTATAGTATGATTATAATCTTGCGTATGGATAGACGAAGAGACTTCGTTGGGCATGACTCCCACTTCCTCCATAATGTCTATTTCACCACACATGGGCCATGGATTAGTATTCCAGTCATTATCAACTGGCATCATCCAAAAAGCCGGCCACGTCCCCTTGCCTTCAGGCAACATGATACGTGCTTCAAAATAGCCATATTCCCAACCAGTATTCACTTTAGCATACACACGACCAGAGTAAATTTTACCATCGGAGCCTTTGAAACAATTAATATTCAACTTACCGTCCACAAGTTCTGTCACACGCTTTCCGTCAGCAGAACCATTGACGTAATTTTGAAGTTCATTATTTACCCACCCTGCTCCTTGAACCTCGTGTGTCCAATCATTGCCAAGAGATGTACCCTCATTAAATTCATCATGCCAAACCAACCGATACCCCTCAGGAGTATTGATATCCAGATCTTCAGCCGATTCTTGAATAACTGTTACCGTTACTTTCTCTGCACCAGCCACAACCTCAACTGTACCCGTACGGGAAATCTTTGCATCATTAGCTAAAGTGGTCACAACAATTTCCCCACTATTTTTTTCTGCGCTAATCCAACTATCATTGGATTTCACATTCCATTCGCCAGAAGCAATAACAGATAAGACAAAAGATTCTCCTATAGAATTAGAATACAACTCAGTCTGTGACACTGATAAAGGAGCCGCTTGCGTAAGAGGAATAGATACACGAGTAGCACCAGATTTAACCACCACCGTACCAGTACGAGAAGTAGTACCCGTATGAGCACTGACTATAACTGTCGCTGTGCCTTGGCTAGAAGAAGAACCCATTACATTTACTTTGACCCATGAACTGCAATCATCAGAGGCAAAAGCTGTCCACTCTTTACCAGAACAAACCACATTCACCACATATTGGCTAGCTTGTGCAACAGCCTCTATCTTTTCAGGAGAACATTTAATGGTAACATCCTCGGATTGCGGTTCCTTGTCATCGCTACTGCCACAAGCAATCAACGAAAACAAAAGAATAGATAATAGACAATAGTATTTCATATATATATATTTTACAACATAAGTAGAGAAAAAGGGAAAGGATGAAACTCCAGCAATTGCCAAGATAACACACATCCTTCCCCCTTTTTATTATTCACTGCTTTTAGCAGACCAATATTCTATCTAATACTAGCCATCAATCTCTATGAGTCTGGAAAATAATATCTTTAATAGTCACTTTTGTGTCAGCAGGATTTCCACCAAAATCCAAGACTAAAGATATAGCATGCATATCTTTAGGCGCCTTTTTATTTGCAACCCAAAATTTATTATCTTCATTACCCAACAAATCCGTCTGTTCTGCAAAGAAGAAGTTATCATCATGTTTGACATCAGGTTCATCAGTCTGAACCAGTTTTACTGTTACCCCCTTCAAATCAGTACTAGGATTTAGAGTGACACAGAAATCATAGGCAGTTTCTGTATCGGCTGACAAATCTGTAACAAACGAGAACTGGTTCTGCCATTGTGCTTCAGTAGCATCAGGGAAAGTGAGTGTATAAGCATTTCCATCCACCACTAAATCTGGATTAGGTCTAGCACTCCAATCCGGGTTTGCATAGAAGAAAGTATTGGTAAAGGTTGCCCCGTTCCAAAGATTGTCTTCACTATCCACCTTCACCCAAGAAGGTTCAGGCTCTTGTACTTCAGGAATTTCCGTACCGTCATCATTAGCATGGTCTTTCAAGACAAAGCTTTCCAAAGTAATATCCGTATTAGCTTCATTACCACCAAAATCAAGTGCAAACTTCAAGTCGGTAATATTCACACCGGGTACGTTACTGAACCATATACACTTAGGCTCATTAGCATCTAAAGCCACACGCTGCATATTGATAAACGTATTGTCATCACCTTTCTGCTGTACTTTAACCGTCACGCCCGGATGTTTGGTAGTAGAAGTGATTATCACCGAAAAATCATAGGTTTTATCCACTGACAAAGCAATTACCTTATCCAATTCCACATGCATCTGAGCTTGCCACTGATCGGTAGTAGCTTCCGGTAAGGAAACAACAAATGCACCATTCTGATAAGTATATTTTGGATCTGCAATCTGCCCCCATCCTGGAGCATAGTAGAAAGATGCCACATTGAAAGTTACTCCCTTAAACATGTTAAATTCACTATCTTCCACAAAACCACCAAAACCGTTCATAATAGTCTTCTCTATTTCAAAGGTTTTGGTTATCGAACCATCACTAATGCCATTTGCGTTCTTTACTTTACATTCTACTGTATATGAACCTTTTTTACGATAATATTTGGAAAAGCCATATGAGGCTTGATAAGCGCCGTCAATTATCCAAATTGGAGACACTCCAGGAGCAGAAGTAAATTCAAAGTTTGCATAATTGGTTGTCTGATCTACAGTAACTTTAAAGTTATCAGTATAATCCGATGCTTGTGGGATATTGCCATTGGCTCCCGTAAAATCTTCAGGCGAACATGAAGTCATTGCAAAACCAGCAACCAACACGCCTGCTATATATTTAAATATATTTTTCATATCAATTATTTGTTAATGGAGTTATGGTAAACTATTTATAAGCATTCTGAACCAAAGCAGGGTCAGAATCCAACTCACTTTGTGCAATAGGAATGTATTTCTTCTTGGCAGTCCAAGAATTGGTACGGTAGCCATATTCATCTGGGACAAGTGCAGTAGTAGCCTTGTTTTTAGATGATGCTCCACTAATTCCTTCAGCACGTACCAAATCAAAATAGCGCTTACCTTCGCCAACAAATTCCAAATGACGCTCTGTCAGGACATCGTCAACTGTGACACTCGCAAGTTCAGCTAAACCGGCACGGGTACGAACTTCGTTCAACCATGTCTTAGCCTCCCCAGTACTACTTCCACCTGTACGAAGAGAAAGTTCTGCAGCATTGAGCAATGTTTCAGCATAACGATAATAACGATAGTTGTTATTATAGTTCAAATTCTGGTCACCGGAAGACTGCTTGAAGTTCTTATCATACGGACGATATTTTTGCAACCAAATATGAGTATCTTGATAACGTTTCGTATATTCTACATCTTCGGCAATCACCCAGCAAGTTGCATCACGACGTTTGTCTTGTTCACTAAACATTTGATAAGTTTCAAGACGCATGGGCATAAATCCCCAGCCATCATTACCCTTTGACCAACCATCATCACCTGGGAAAGAGTTAGGAGAAATCAGAGTAGGAAGCACTGTACCACCAACAGCTAACGGACTTCCCCAGCCACGTTCGTTATTAGTTTGCTCATAATTAATTTCCCAGATAGATTCGTCACACCATTCACCTTCCGTTTCCCAGATGTTGGCAAAACTAGGATTCAATCTAAAGCTAGGACTATCAATAAGCTCCTTCATATAACCTAAAGCTTTTGAGAAACGACTTTCATCATTCTGATACATTACCATTTCAGCATATACCATATAAGCCATAGCTTGAGTGACACGTCCCAACTGACCTTCGTCGTCAACTTCTTTACCTTCTTTGATTGTTTTATAATATTTCAAAGGTAACACCTTAGAGTCAATTACAGCTTCAAGTTCTGCGATCAACTCAGCATAAACCTGATCGGCAGTATATTGCGGAGCCGTATAAGGAGGTTCGGAAAGATTCTCCAAATAGAAAGGTACATTACCAAAATAATGCCACAACATATTATAATAGAAAACACGCAGTAAACGGGCTTGCATCTCATAGAGTTTACGATTAGCCTCAGTAACATCAGTACCCCAATCAAGATACTTCAGTAAGTCATTACAACGTTTGATACCAGAATAGTCCACTGTCCAAAGAGAGCCAAGTGTATTATTTTCATTAGCCTCATAATTAAACAACATATGCCAATTCTGTATATCGGTCTTGGTTGCACCACCTACCCAAAAGTTATCACCCATAATTTCACCGTCAATATTCAAGGCATTGTATTGTCCCAATCCCAAATCTGGCCAATGAAGAGGGTCATAAGCTGCAATCAGAGCTTCCTGAATATGCTCATCCGTAGTATAATAATCTTCCAATGGTTCACCTGTCGGATTTTCCACCTCAAGAAAACTGTCACTGCAACCGGTAGTCAACACTGTAGCGGCAGCAAGTAAGCCTATTGCTAATATTTTATTTGTTTTCATATAGTTCTTATTTTTAGATTAGAAAGAAACATTTACACCTACTGTATATGTGCGAGCCTGCGGATAAATACCACGGTCAACACCAAGAGAAGTTGCACCTGAAGAAATTTCAGGATCAAATCCCCAATATTTGGTCCAAGTCACAAGATTTTCAGCTTGCACATACACACGCAGACGTTCAATAGTAAGTTTGCGAGTAAGAGTCTTAGGCAATGTATATCCCAAAGTAATATTCTTAAGACGAAGATATGAACCATCACAAACATAAAGATCAGATACCATCCAGTTCGTTGCATTACCGACAGCCAGACGAGGATACTTATTAGAAGTACCTTCACCAGTCCAACGTCCCAACATCCAAGAAGGATAGTTACCAGAAGCAACATCTGTACGATAAGTGCCATCAAACACATCAGCACCAGCTACACCTTGGAAGAAAATATTAAAATCAAAGCCTTTCCAATCAGCATTAAGATTCAAACCATAAGTCCAATCCGGAGTACCATTACCAATGTTAGTACGGTCATCTGCCGAGATGCTACCATCACCATTTACATCCACAAAACGTGTATCACCAGGAACCGCATCCGGCATAATCATTTTACCATCTTTATTGACATAAGCACGAACTTCATCCATATTCTGGAAAACACCGTCAGTCTTGTAACCATAGAAATAGGGGAAAGGTTGTCCGTTAGAACCGCGTGTACCACCACCAGAGAATCCTTGAATACCATCTAAATCCATATAGCCAGTATCATTTCCCAAGTTCTTCAATTCATTTTTAAGATAAGTAGCATTTCCCTTTACTGCAAATTTAGCATCAGCAATATTCCATTTATAGCCAAGTTCAAACTCAAAACCACTATTTTCCATATCACCTACGTTACCAAGAGGTTTAGTTTCACCTACATAACTCGGGATAGGCATCGTAATAATCATGCCATTGGTTTTCTTTATGTAATAGTCAGCACTGAATGTTAAAGCATTATTAAAGAATCCCAAATCAATACCTAAGTCAGTTTGCTCACTCTCTTCCCATTTCAAATCAGGATTTGCCAAACGTTGTGCTTTAGAACCGTTCCATTTGATGGCATCTTTACCCAAAAGGACATTGTTACCCATGGCCGTCAATGAAGTATAACCAAATTCGGCTATGTTATCATTACCATTCTTACCCCAACTGGCACGAACCTTTAAGTTAGACAACCATTCTCGCGTATCAGCCATAAACTCTTCATTTGTCACATTCCATCCCACAGATACTGAAGGGAACGTACCATATTTATTATTAATACCAAAACGACTTGAACCATCACGACGGATTGTAGCCTGAATCATATAGCGTTCATTATAGTTATAACTCAAACGAGCAAACATAGACGACATTCTATGTTCTGTATAAGGACCTCCATAAACGCCATACTGAACTGTAGCACCAGTAATATTACCATCTGCATCCTTTGTATATTCAACATTCCCTGTAGCATAATCAATAGAAGGTTTATTAGGATTCACCAGATTCCAACGGTTACCACCAAGTTGATCTCCCTTATATTTAAGAGCAGACTGTCCTAATACAACACCAAATGTATGTTTGCCGATAGTTTTGTCATAAGTTAATGTGTTTTCAATCTGCCATGTCACATTCTGTGCCTTGAATGAAGATGCATTAGTATGTGTTGCCTTATTATTAGCTGAGAGATAATACTTGCTCTTAGTAGCCCCTTCATTACCCCAAAATCCCATATCAGCACTATAATTGAAGTGATACTTCAAATTATCCCACAATTGAAGATCAATAGAAAACTTTGGAACAAACTTATGCGACCAATTCTTTGTAGGAGTCAATGTCATCATAGCCAGCGGATTATTCATTTCCTGATAAGCTCCTCCATAGCCAGGTACTGTATAAGGATCACCATTTGCATCACGAGGCAAATCAAAATCTTTATAAGTTTCAATCATCTTTTCAGCTGCATCACCAGTCAATGTAGGGGTCAAAATAGGAGACAGATAAAGAGCCGATCCCAAAATTGAACCGAATTCAGAGTTAGTACCAACACCTGTTGAATGCGTACGCATATAAGCCAAATTTACACCTAAATCCAATTTATTAAGGAAACCGCGTTCTTTAGATGCATCAATTAGATTATATTGAGTATTGGAACGAATAGTCAAACGGTCATAATTAGAATGTCCGTGATTACCACCAACAATACCATCTTGTGAATAATACCCCAAAGACAAATAATAATTTACTTTTTCCGATGCACCACTAACTGTCACATCATGATTCACTACCGGAGCATTGTCATAGAAAACAAGATCTTGCCAATCAGTGCCAAATCCTTTGATAGAATTTCCATTAGCATCAATCAAATTATAGGGATCTGCATAAATTGGAGCCTGACCACCATTCACATTGGCTTCATTCTGAAGGATAGCATAGTCTGTCGCACTAGTCACATCACGTCTCTTCCATGCACTCTGCCAGCCATAAGAAAAATTGTAATTAATTTGTGCCTTACCCATCTTACCTTTTTTGGTAGTTACTAGAATAACGCCATTGGCAGCACGCGCACCATAGATAGCACCAGAAGCAGCATCTTTCAACACTTCGATAGACTCGATATCATTAGGATTTACAAAATCAAGACCACCCCCAATAGGCATACCGTCTACAATGTAGAGCGGATCACTATTGTTGATAGTACCAATACCACGTACACGTACACGAGGAGAATCACCCGGCTGACCAGAAGCTGAAGTTACATCCACACCTGCAGCCAAACCTTTCAATGCATTATCCATACGCACCGGAGATTTGTTTTCCAAATCCTCACTACTAACTTTGGCAATAGATGCTGTTACCACACTTTTTTTCTGAACACCATACCCCACCACTACTACTTCGTCCAGCGTTTCTGAATCTTCCTGAAGAACTATTTTCAAGGAATTTTTTCCATTTACCGCTACTTCTTGTGACTTAAAACCAATATAGGTAATAGAAAGTGTTGCGTCGGCAGGAACCGACAATGTAAAATTACCGTCCAAATCAGTAATTCCACCATTGGTAGTTCCTTTAACTACCACATTTACTCCAGGCAACGGTTCATTATCCGAACCGCTTACCACTGTACCTTTTACCTGTATATTTTGGGCATATACAGAAGCCAAGGTAAAGCTTAACAGAAATAAAACTGATAATAACTTTTTCATAAGTTTTACTAAATTAAGATTAACGTTTCTCGGTTTTGTTCTCAATCGAACAGTGCAAACATAGAGTAAAATGCAATAAAACAAATAAGAAACAATCATTCTTAAATACGTCAAATCTGAAATTCAAATACGTTATCAATACGTCATTAACAAATAACTTATTAATAATCAATAGTTAATATATACTTTTAAGTATTACGTCACAACATGTTATAGAACACAAAAGGGAGGAATATTAAATTCCTCCCTTCCATGCACTTCCTTCTTTTAAAGGAAGTTAATATCTAAAGACTACAGTTTATTGCTTAAATAATCCGTCAAACTATCCTCTCTCTCTAAAGCGAACTTCTTACGAAGACGATAACGGATTGTTTCAACTCCACGAACCGAAATGTTCAATAGAGGCGCTATTTCTTTCGTGGAAAGATTCATCTTTAGATAAGCGCACATCATGCGTTCGTTGTGGGAAAGTTCAGGATGCTTGGCATGAAGACGTTTCATAAAATTGTTATGTATCAAATCGAACTGGTCTTCAATACGCTTCAAAACCTCATCACTCTGTATATTACCGTCTATTTTATTATTAATAAGTATGAGTTGCTGTTTTCCTTCCCGAGCCCCCTCACCCTTCAGCAAGGCGGATACTTTAAGTATCTCTGACTTGATTTCAGTCAGCATTTCATTCTTACGGACAAAGTTTATCATCAGATTGGCCATTTCCTGACTCTTATGTTGCAAATCGTATTCCAATTTTTCTTTCTCCAGCTGCATAATCTGCTTTTCCTGACGGGCTTTCTCCTCTTCGTACTCCCTTTCCATATCGTGCAACTCTTTATCTTTCTCGATTACCGCCTGCTGTTTCTTCCGTTTCACACGGACATCATCCCAACGATAGACATACCATAAGGCAAGCAAAGCCAAGATGATATAACAAACGTATGCAGCAGCACTACGATACCACGGTGGAAGTATACGGAAGGCGATTGTATCCGATGATGTCGTACCGTCAGGAAAGACCGCTTTAACTTCAAACGTATATTCACCTTCCGACAGATTACTATACTCCTTGGTGCGTACCGTTGTAAAATCGGACCAGCCTCCCTTATTCAAACGATATTGAAAACGGATATCATCCCCTACCGAAAAAAAAGAAAGGGCATAGTCAAAACGAACGGAATTCATGGAATAAGCTATCACCGGAACCGGCTTCTCTCCTAAAAAGTTTGCGGTATATACCAATGAATCCTTGGGATAAGACAGATACATGTTCCTTATATATAAGGAGTGGCTACGATCCTGACGCTCTCTTACGGCCGGGATGCTGAATAAAGCGAAACCTCCTTCATTAGGAACCACCATCAGCGAATCTGAAAGAGGAATAATCGTTTCAAAACCGGGTACCAGTTCAATCAGCGATTGCTGGATGGGATTAATGCTTGTATTCGCCCCCCGCTTATAGGTACCCAGATTGGCAATACAGATTTCGTGAGGGCTCAAACTAATCAACTTATCGTGATACTCCAAGATACGCGAATAGGCCGCGGTGCCATTCAAAAGGTTGTTCATATCCGGACAAGGCTCCATGACATCTTTATGAGGATTATGCTTATAGATTCCCCGAGGAGTGGCAAAATACACCCGGTCTTCTATCTTCGCTATATACATATCACGTCCTACCGGAAAACCATCCTTCGCGCTATATTCCTTTATACGGACAGCTTTTGTCAAATCATTATCCAAATCCACACGGGTAACGTGGTCTGTATTATACACCCAAATCACCTTATCACTTTCCTGCTCAAAAAGACGGCAAGAATCGTTCACACCCTCAATCTTGCCAACCACCTGCCATTCTCCATTCTTTTTCCCAACCAAATAAATACCGTTATATACCCCGACATACATAAGGTCCGTACGTCCTGCCACAAGTTGGCAACACCAGGCGCCGGCAATATCCGTCACGCGTTTTACGGAAGTGCCATTGATAAGGAAAATACCACGGTCGTGCAGACAGAAGAGTTCATCACCTATACGGCAAAGGTTCCAGACCTGTCCGCTGGATTGGGGCATCGGACGGATATCCGGCAAATCGCCGTTCATCTGTACCGGATAAGAGGTGTAATACAAACCCCGATTGGTACCTAAATAAAGATAGCCGCCTTCTACGGCCGCCGTATATCCCGTGCCGTAGGAATAAGGATAGGAATAGAGATTCGTAAAAGGAGAACTCAGACAGACGTAGTCAATGCCGCTATCCAGACCGGCCCAGAGGTTTCCGGTTGTATCGAAGGAGACAGAAAGCACCGTATTGTTACGCAAGCCGTTGTTCTCATTGAAATATTTCAGTTGCATGGTGCTGCAATCCACCAGTACCAATCCTTTATGAATGGTTCCCAAGGCAATCTTATCATCCTTTTTGGCCACGCAAAAGACTTCATTCTCACGCATAAACTCTTCGGCACCGGTGATAAACGGTTCCATCGTACGCCCGTCACAATAGTAAAGTCCGTTGTATGCAGTCACCACCAGAACACCTTTCTTATAAGGTATAATGCCACGAATACGTTTGGAAGCCAACGCATCGGCCCCCTGAAGAGGAAAAAAAGTGTTTCCAACCAAAAGCCATACGCCCCTGTCCGTACCGATATAAAGAATACCATTGACCATATTGGAACAGTCTATCTTGGCATTCATTTCAATGGCGGTATATTTTCCGTTCAGGTACTTCACCACGCACCCGTCTCCTTGGAAATACAAGATATTGTCAGTCTCATGGATGCCCCACACGTTTCCAAGAAAACGAACGGAACTCTCCAAAGTATCGGACATGCAATGATAGGCCAAAGAACCGTCCGCATCCGGTTCATAATAGCCGAACTCATTGATGCCCCCCACATAAATTCTTTTTTGGGTGGCAGAAGCCAGAACGGAACGCACATCGGAAGCATTGTTCAATGGAAACACATTCCAGACATTGCCATCAAATTGCACCATACCGTTCTTGTTGGCGAAATATACCCACTTGTCATCATAGGGTGCTATCTGCCAAGTCTGGGTCCCCTTGCCATAAACACTTTTATCAAAATTGACGATAAAGCTATTCCAGCCGGCAATTACTTCGACCAAAGGGAGAAAAAGAAAAAGGCAGAAAAAAAGGTAGAATGACAATATGTGTTTGTTCATGCGTATAATGACTATATAGTTAGTTGCACAAAAATAATGCTTATTTTCAAGGTAGCGCACAATAGCCTATCAGTTTTTTCGTCCCCGATTATTATTTTCTTCTCGAATGGCAATCTTTTGCATTACTATACTTTAGATTCCGGTATACTAAGAAGTATTCGTCCGACAGTTGTTGAATTATCGTCCGACAGCTGTCGGACGATAATTCAACAACTGTCGGACGATAAGGTTACACATATCGGACGAATACTTTTTAGTAAAAGGAATATTTGTCCATCGTAATGCCGGAAAGAATCCGTACCTCCCCTCCAAAGTATCTGTATAAGGAGGCCGTGAAGAGGGATAGAATAGAGAATCTAAAAAAACAAATAAAAAAATCGCCGCAAGCTATTGCAGATTTCAAAATAATGCCTACCTTTGCAACCGCAAAACGAAAACGGGTAAGTCCTATACGGCCAGCTCCCTTCGAATCCTCCAGGGCTTGATCGCAGCAAAGGTAGTTGGTTGTAGCGGCGCGATATAGTAAGCTTACCCACCCGCCTCTTTAGCTCAGTTGGCCAGAGCACGTGATTTGTAATCTCGGGGTCGTTGGTTCGAATCCGACAAGAGGCTCGAAAGAAAAGCAGATGATACGAAAGTGTTACCTGCTTTTTTCTTTTTGCCCCGCAAAGAATCCTCTAATTTATTTAAAATCTACACATCGGCTTGCCCTTGAATCCAACTATATTTGTACCTTTGCACATTATTTCTAAGAAAGATGACAGAAAATAGAGGTTACATGCAACGATACGCAATGCTGTTCGGTACCTATATGGGAGGTTTCTGGATATTGAAGTTCATACTCTTTCCTGTGGGGCTGTCGGTTCCTTTTTTACTTTTCCTTTTCATGGGACTCACGCTATGCGTACCTTTTATGGGATATTATTATGCACGGATGTATCGTAATCAGGTATGCGGAGGCGGCATCAGCTTCCTGCATGCATGGATATTCACCGTTTTCATGTATATGTTTGCTGCGCTGCTTGCCGCTGTGGCACACTACATCTACTTCAGGTTCATAGACCACGGATATGTGATAAACACGTGCGAAACGATGGTAGACACGCTTGCCCAAAGCAACATGCCGGGAATGGATTCGTACATCGCCACCTATCAGGAAGCTCTGGAAACAGCCCGACTGCTCAGCCCTATCGACATTACGCTACAGATGATATCGTCCAATGTGTTTTGGGGTTCGATACTGGCTTTCCCCACCGCCTTGTTCGTGATGAGACGCAAGAAAGACGACGCTCCGGCAGAGTGACGGAACAGCAAAAAGAAATGTTATTTCAATTGTAAAATAGAAAAATCATACATCAATGGATATTTCAGTTGTCGTACCACTATATAATGAAGAAGAATCACTCCCCGAATTGTTCGCATGGATTGAGCGGGTGATGAATGCCAACGGCTTTTCATACGAAGTGATTTTCGTTAACGACGGAAGTACCGACCGTTCGTGGCAGGTTATCGAGCAATTGCAAGCACAAGCTCCGGACAAGGTACGGGGCATTAAGTTCCGCCGCAACTACGGGAAGTCGCCGGCATTGTTCTGTGGTTTCGAACAAGCACAAGGCGACGTCGTGATAACCATGGACGCCGACCTGCAGGACAGTCCCGACGAAATACCCGAACTCTACCGCATGATTACCCAGGAGGGCTACGACCTCGTATCGGGCTGGAAGCAGAAACGTTACGACCCGTTGTCGAAGACCCTCCCCACCAAATTGTTCAATGCCACCGCCCGCAAAGTATCGGGCATCAAAAACCTGCACGACTTTAATTGCGGACTGAAGGCATATCGCAAAGAGGTTGTCAAGAATATAGAGGTATACGGCGAAATGCACCGCTACATCCCCTACCTGGCCAAGAACGCCGGCTTCAAGAAAATCGGCGAGAAAGTGGTGCACCACCAGGCACGCAAATACGGAAAGACCAAGTTCGGGCTGAACCGATTTGTAAACGGGTATCTGGACTTGCTTTCCCTTTGGTTCCTTTCCCGGTTCGGCATCAAGCCCATGCATTTTTTCGGATTGCTGGGTTCATTGATGTTCATCTTCGGCTTCATAGCCGTGGTCATAGTAGGTGTCAGCAAGTTGTACTACATGCACCATGGCATGCCCTACCGTCTTGTAACGGACTCTCCCTACTTCTACCTCTCGTTGACCTCCATGATTATCGGCACACAACTATTCGTGGCAGGATTCCTCGGAGAGCTGATTTCACGTAATGCCCCGGAACGAAACAAATATCAAATAGAGAAAACCATTTAACGATGAAAAAATTAGTCAGACTTGTCATACTCGGAGCTATCCTTTGTCCGATAGTAAGCATAGCTATCTCCTGCTCGGAAGAGGCCGACTGTTCCATGACAGCACGCTCCATGGTGAATTGCATTCTTTATAGAGTAGACCCCGAAACCCAATACGTGGAGAACGACACGCTCGACTCGCTCACCGTGACAGCATACGGCACCGACTCCATCATCATCAACAACCAGAAGAAGGTACACGACATCTCCCTGCCACTGCGCTATACGGAGGATTCCACCAAGCTGATATTCAAGTACAGCCGGACCAAGAGTGACACGATGGTGATACGCCACACCAACACCCCCTATTTCCTATCAATGGATTGCGGCTATCAGATGAAGCAGGCCATCACAGACGTAACGTGCACCCGCATCTCTCTGGACTCGATATACATCAAAGACAATGAAGCAGGCATCTATGGAAAGGAAAATCTTAAGTTATTCTATTAGTCTGGCACTCTGCCTGCTGATGTTCCTCCCCCTACGGGCGCAGAACGGGAATCCTACCGCTCCCCCCCAGGGAGCACCTCCCAAGAAGGAGAAGAAGGACGCGAAAGAAGAAGTGCACTATCCGTTATACAACGGCATGTCCGTCGGCTTGGACTTGTGGGGAATCGGAAGCTCCGTATTTGGAGGAGATTTCCTGAGTTCCGAAGTGGCCGTGGACGTAAACCTCAAGAACCGCTTCTTCCCTATTGCCGAACTGGGATATGGCTCCACGGACACCTGGAGTGACAAAGGCATACACTACAAAAGCAACGCCCCCTACTTCCGCATAGGAATGGACTATAACACGCTATACAAGAAGCAGCACGGACACATGCTACTCGTAGGCTTGCGTTACGGTGTAAGTAGCTTCAAGTATGATGTAGACGCCTTGGGACTGGACGACCCGATATATGGTGGCATCGTAGGCAATCCGAATCTGGACGACGAGATATGGGGAGGCAGCCTGCCCTATAACCATAAAGGAATGAAAGGCTCCATGCAATGGGCGGAATTTTGTGTCGGTATCCGGGCGCACGTCTGGAAGGCATTGTACATGGGCTGGTCACTACGCTTCAAGTTCAAATTGTCTGCCTCGGCCAATGAATACGGTGACCCGTGGTATGTGCCCGGTTTCGGGAAATATGGCTCCAACACGATGGGAGTAACCTATACGATAACTTATAAACTACCTCTTTAAGCGACTTATGACAGGGTTAGAGATTTGGCTACTGGCCGTAGGACTTGCGATGGATTGTTTCGCCGTTTCTATAGCCAGCGGAATTATATTGAAACGCGCCCGGCTGCGCCCTATGCTGGTGATGGCCATCAGCTTCGGCTTTTTCCAGGCTTTGATGCCTCTGCTGGGATGGATAGGCGCCAGTTTTTTCAGCCACCTGATAGAAAGTATTGACCATTGGATTGCATTCGGTATCCTTGCCTTCCTGGGCGGACGCATGATAATGGAATCCTTCAAGGACGAAGATTGCAAGCACGAGTATGACCCTACCAGCCTGAAGGTGGTGCTCGCTCTGGCCGTGGCAACCAGCATCGATGCATTGGCGGTAGGTGTTTCGTTTGCATTCCTCGGTATCAAGCAATTCTCGGCTATTCTTTCCCCCATCGGCATTATCGGTTTTGTATCATTCGCCTTGTCGATGGTCGGCCTGATGTTCGGCATCCGTTTCGGATGTAGCATAGCCCGCAGACTGCGCGCCGAACTTTGGGGAGGGATTATCCTCGTCATCATCGGTACCAAGATATTGGTAGAGCATCTCTTCTTTTAATTAAAAAGTAAAAACTCAGATAGGATATGGAAAAGAAAGTACAACGGAATTTTTTATGGATTGCCCTACTGGTACTGGGAACCATCTGGATACTTGCCCGCCACAACCAAGTCACTCCTTATCAGACGGATAACGGACTGATATTCGGTACGGTATATAAAGTGACTTATCAATGTGACCAAAATCTGAAGGCAGAGATAGAAGCGGAACTCAAACGTTTCGACGGTTCCTTGTCCCCTTTCAATGACACGGCGACCATTACGCGCATCAACCGCAACGAGGACATTGTGCCCGACACATTCTTTACCAACGTCTTCCGACGTAGCATGGAAATCTCCCGGGAGACCGATGGTGCCTTCGATATCACCGTTGCCCCTCTTGCCAATGCCTGGGGATTTGGCTTCAAGAAGGGTAACTTCCCCGACTCTGCCATGATAGACAGTCTGCTGGAGATGACAGGATACGAAAAAGTAGAATTGTCCGATGAAGGGAAAGTGATGAAAACAGACCCGCGTATAATGCTCTCGTGCAGCGCTGTGGCAAAAGGATATGCAGTAGATGTCATAGCCCAACTTCTGAAGAAAAAGGGTATCCGCAACTTTATGGTCGATATAGGCGGAGAAGTGGTTGTTCACGGGCAAAACCCTCAAAATGGACTTTGGCGCATCGGTTTGAACAAGCCGATAGACGACTCACTGGCAGTGAACCAAGAATTGCAAGCAGTGCTGCAAGTCACAGATTTAGGCATGGCTACATCGGGCAATTATCGCAACTACTACTATAAAGACGGAAAGAAATATGCGCATACCATCGACCCGCGTACCGGCTATCCGGTACAGCACAGCATCTTGTCCGCCACCGTCATCGCCAAAGATTGCATGAGTGCAGACGCCTATGCCACGGCATTCATGGTGATGGGGCTGGAAGAAGCAGAACGCGTGGCGGATGCACATCCGGATATCGACGCCTGTTTCATTTATACGGATGAAGAAGGAAAGCTTCAAACGTTCTTAACAAAAGGAATGGAGAAGTATATGAAATAATGTGCAAATGCGATTAACCCATCATTTATAAAATACAAAATATACCGCCAGTACCAGACATACAAAAGCGGCAAAATGATTCCAATGCAGCGTTTCCCCCTTGAAAAGAACCGTTGTAAACACCGTAAAGATTATCAAAGTGATTACTTCCTGAATCACTTTGAGTTGCATCAATGAGAACGGGCCTCCATTGCCTAAAAAGCCTATCCGATTGGCCGGAACCTGACAAGAATACTCAGCCAGAGCTATTACCCAAGAAAACAGCACCACGGCATACAACGGCCAGTTGGAGATGACTTTTGTCTCTTGTAGCTTCAGATGCCCATACCAGGCAAACGTCATGAAAATATTAGATACAATCAATAGCAAAATGGTATAAAATGCTTTCATATATTTTTTAATAATTAATGGTTAATGTTTTATGATTGCAGGCAGCAATTCCTCCTGCACATTCGTCATACTCCCCCATAGACTATAGCGTGCCTCAGGATTCATTTCCTCCAACTGTTTCAGAATGCCTTTCATTGTACTACGGCTGGATTGTGACTCATACGGACAATTCTTCACCTGCTTACGATACCCCCTCACTTGCGCCAACTCCATCAAATCCGCCTCATGTATCAGACACATCGGACGGATAATCGTCATATCAAACTTCTTCATTACCAGCCGAGGAGGCATGGAGCTGAACGCTCCCTGATAGGTGATATTCATCAGCAAGGTCTCCAGAATATCATCCATGTGATGGCCTAACGCGATTTTATTGCATCCCTGCTCCTTGGCTACGGTAAACAATGCCTTCCGCCTATTCCAAGAGCAAAGAAAACAAGGAGACTTGCGGGTATCTGTCGTGGCATCAAACTCCGTTTCAAAGAGAACAAAAGGCACTCCCCACGACTCTACGTACTCCCTCAGATAGTCCACATCGCTTTGATAAGGTATATTCTTCATCACTACATGTACGGCGACAACGGAAAAACGGGGTTTATAGACACGGGCACGCCGTGCCAACAATTCCACCAGCGCCAAAGAGTCCTTGCCTCCCGAAAGCCCGATAAGAATCTTATCGCCGTCCTCTATCAGCCCATATTCCACCACACCTTTGCTAAACCGCTTGTCTATGCGGCGCAACATCTTTTCTTCTTCAGTAAATTGTGCCATTGATACGAGTTATGAGTTATAAGTTATAGCTCTTCCGGCTGCAAAAGTAAGGCAAAAGAACGATTTAAAGAAGAATTAACAAAATAGAATTACGGAAACCAGCTTTATTCACGATAAATTTGTATTTTTGACCTTCTGAACAAATCAGCATGTATCAATATGAATAAAAAATATATCCTTTTCTTTCTATTCGGCCTTTTGAGCATAACAATTTCCGCACAAAGCCTGGCAGAAGCCAAAGCCTTGTACGAGAAGGGAGAATACGAAGAAGCCAAGCCCGCCTTCAAAAAACTCGTCAAGACACAATCTGGCAATGGAAATTACAACCTATGGTACGGTGTATGTTGCCTGGAAACCGGCGAACCCGCAGAAGCCTTGAAACACCTGGAAAGCGCCGTCAAGAGACGCGTCCCCAGCGGGCAACTCTATTTGGCCCGGGCATACAATGATTTATATCGGTTCGAAGATGCCATCGAGACTTATGAGACCTACATTTCCGACCTGAGAAAGAGAAAACGCTCCACCGAAGAGGCCGAACAATTATTGGAAAAAAGCAAATCCAACTTGCGCATGCTGAAAGGCGTGGAAGAGGTCTGCTTCATCGACAGCTTTGTGGTAGACAAGGAAAAATTCCTGGATGCATACAAAATCAGCCCCGAATCGGGCAAGCTGTTCATGTACGACACCTACTTCAATGATTCCGGTAAGGAAGGCGGAACGGTATACGAAACGGAGCTGGGCAATAAACTATATTATAGCGAAATGCAACCGGACAGCACCCTCAGTATCCTTTCGCGCAACAAGTTGCTGGACAAATGGAGTGATGGCAGCTTGTTGCCCGGAAGCATCAATGAGGCCATGAATGCAGACTATCCCTATGTACTTACGGACGGTATCACTATCTACTATGCTTCGGATGGCCCTGGCTCGATGGGAGGATATGACATTTTCGTCACCCGTTACAATACGAATACCGACTCCTATCTGATGCCGGAAAATGTGGGCATGCCGTTCAATTCGCCCTACAACGACTATATGTACGTCATCGACGAATTCAACGACTTGGGATGGTTTGCCTCCGACCGCTACCAGCCCGAAGGCAAAGTGTGCATCTATGTATTCATTCCCAACTCATCCAAGCAAGTGTACAACTACGAAGGGATGGACCCGGACAAGATGATATCATTGGCGCAACTTCACTCTATCAAGGACACATGGACGGACACCGATGCGGTAAAGGCCGCCCGAGAAAGGCTTCGGACCGCTGCCAACGCAAAGCCGCGGACCACCAAGAAGCACGATTTCCAATTCGTCATTGATGACCACTCCACCTATTACCAGCTGGACGATTTCCGTTCCCCGCAGGCCAAAGCCTTGTATGGCAAATACAATCAGCTGGAGCAGAGCCACAAACAACTGCAGGAGAAACTGGAAGATATGCGTTCGGAATACTCCCGAGCCGACAAGCAGGAAAAGGACAAGATGTCCGCCGCCATCCTCGACCTGGAGCAACGTGTACGGCAATTGTCCACTGAGATGGAGCAGACTGCCATTCAAGTGCGCAACCTGGAAAAACAAGCCACCAAATAAAGACAACTATGGATATACTCATTATCGCCTCATTGATTATAGGAGCAGTAATCTTGTTCTTAGTGGAATTATTCGTAATTCCGGGCATCAGCGTTGCCGGTTTTCTAGCAGGAGGTTGCATCATCTTTGCCAACTACTATGCCTTTGCCTATATGGGCACCACGGCAGGTGTCATTACGCTTATCATATCTGCCCTGGCTTGTATCGGCTCGTTGGTATGGTTCATGCGCTCCAAGACACTCGACAAAATTGCATTGAAAAAAAACATCACCTCCAAAGTAGACCGTAGTGCCGAGGAAAAAGTCAAGGTAGGCGATATAGGCGTAACCACTACCCGCCTGGCTCTTATCGGCTATGCCGAAATCAACGGAGACATCGTGGAAGTAAAGTCATCAGACGGCTTCCTGAACGAAAAGACTCCGATTATCGTAGACCGTATTGCCGACGGAGTCCTCTTAGTGGAACGGCTCAAGCAGTGAAATTTCAGAAATCAACCTATTTATAACTAACAATTAATATTTAATCTCATGGATCCAAGCACAATGTATTTAACCGCCTTCCTCATTATAGGAGGCATTATCTTCCTGGTACTTTTCTTCCATTATGTACCGTTCTTCTTGTGGCTGTCCGCCAAAGTATCGGGAGTAAACATCTCGCTGGTACAACTTTTCCTGATGCGCATCCGTAATGTTCCTCCTTATATCATTGTGCCCGGCATGATTGAAGCTCATAAAGCAGGATTGCAAAACATCACGCGCGACGAACTGGAAGCGCACTACCTTGCCGGAGGTCATGTAGAGCGAGTGGTACACGCACTGGTATCCGCCTCTAAAGCCAATATCGAGCTGCCGTTCCAGATGGCAACCGCCATCGACCTTGCCGGCCGTGACGTGTTCGAAGCCGTACAGATGTCCGTTAACCCCAAAGTAATTGACACCCCTCCCGTGACAGCTGTTGCCAAAGACGGTATCCAGCTGATTGCCAAGGCCCGTGTAACGGTGCGCGCCAATATCCGCCAATTGGTGGGCGGTGCCGGAGAAGACACGATTCTGGCCCGTGTAGGCGAGGGTATTGTGTCTTCCATCGGTTCGTCAGAGAATCATAAGTCTGTATTGGAGAATCCGGATTCTATCTCCAAACTGGTATTGCGCAAGGGGTTGGATGCCGGAACAGCATTCGAAATTCTGTCCATTGACATTGCTGATATTGACATAGGTAAGAATATCGGTGCCGCCCTGCAGATAGACCAAGCCAATGCCGACAAGAACATTGCTCAAGCCAAGGCAGAGGAACGCCGCGCCATGGCCGTAGCCACAGAGCAGGAAATGAAGGCAAAGGCCCAGGAAGCCCGTGCCAAAGTTATCGAGGCAGAAGCGGAAGTACCCAAGGCCATGGCCGAAGCATTCCGCAACGGCAATCTGGGTATCATGGACTATTACCGGATGAAGAATATAGAAGCCGACACTTCCATGCGCGAAAACATTGCCAAACCGACGACGGGCAATACCAGCCAGCCGTTGAGCAAATAACTCGAAAAGTAACTGACAGAAACGCCGGAACCGGTGAACAAGAATCGGTTCCCGGCGTTTCTATTTATAAACAAAAGATTAAAAGCTCAATCAAATGAAAAAATATTTCGCCTCTTCCGAACTGATCATCAATGAAGACGGTTCTGTATTTCATCTTCACGTAAAGCCCGAATGGCTGGCAGACAAAGTCATCTTGGTAGGTGACCCCGGACGGGTGGCACTGGTTGCCTCCCATTTCGAGAACAAGGAATGTGAAGTGGAAAGCCGCGAGTTCAAGACTATCACCGGTACTTACCAAGGGAAACGTATTACGGTGGTTTCCACCGGTATCGGATGTGACAACATCGATATCGTGATGAATGAACTGGATGCCCTGGCAAACATCGACTTCGAGACGCGCGAAGAAAAGCCCCGCCTACGTAGCCTTGAGCTGGTACGTATCGGCACCTGCGGCGGCTTGCAACCCTACACTCCGGTGGGTACATTTGTATGTTCTGAAAAATCCATCGGTTTCGACGGTCTGCTCAACTTCTATGCCGGACGCAACTCCGTGTGCGACCTACCCATGGAGCGTGCCTTCCTCAACCATATGGGATGGTCCGGCAACATGTGTGCCCCTGCCCCCTACGTCATTGATGCAAGTGCTGAACTGATAGACCGCATCGCACAAGACGACATGGTACGTGGCGTAACGATTGCCGCCGGGGGCTTCTTCGGACCTCAAGGACGCGAGTTACGCGTGCCGCTTGCCGACCCGCATCAGAACGAGAAGATTGAAAAATTTGAATACAACGGCTACCATATCACCAACTTCGAGATGGAAAGTTCTGCCTTGGCAGGCTTGAGCCGTCTGATGGGACACAAGGCCATGACGGTATGCATGGTCATTGCCAACCGCCTGATAAAAGAAGCGAACACGGGATACAAAAATACGATAGATACTCTTATCAAAACAGTACTCGACCGTATCTAAGTATCCTTCAAGAAATGCTCCTCCCTTTCCTTCAGCCAATCCTAGGAGTAAGGTTTAGTAATGACTTCATCACATCCTGCCTGACGTGCCCGTTGCTGGTCTGTATAGTGTAGCAATGTCCTGCTATACCCACAATGGGCACAGAGGCGGATTAGGCTTTATAAGCATCTATCCATTATCGATTTGCACAAAGTTACGATAAAAGCCCATAAGTTGAATCACCATCTCTCTTTTTTGTAAAGAAACCATTATCTTTGCTGAATAAAAATAAACCGGATAAAATGAACCAAGATACCATTTGTGCCATAGCCACCGCCCAAGGGGGAGCCATAGGATGCATCCGTGTCTCCGGACCGGATGCCATAGAGATAACATCCCGCATATTTACCCCTGCCCGGAAGGGGAAGAAGCTGAAGGATGCCAAGCCATACACACTTACCTTCGGTCATATCCATGAAGAAGAAAACATCATAGACGAAGTACTTGTAAGCTTATTCCGTGCCCCCCACTCGTACACGGGCGAGGATAGCACGGAAATCATGTGCCACGGTTCGAGCTATATTCTTCAGAAGGTGTTGCAACTGCTCATCGGTAATGGTTGCCGCCTGGCCGCTCCCGGTGAGTACACGCAACGGGCCTTCTTGGGCGGCAAAATGGACCTAAGCCAGGCCGAAGCCGTGGCCGACCTCATCGCCTCCACCTCTGCCGCCACTCACCGCCTCGCCATGAGCCAAATGCGCGGTGGGTTCAGTAAAGAGCTGGCCTCACTACGCGACCAATTGCTGCACTTCACATCACTCATAGAACTGGAGCTGGACTTCAGCGACCACGAAGAACTGGAATTTGCAGACCGCTCCGAGCTATGTCTCCTAGCAGACGGCATAGAGCAGGTAATTTCCCGTTTAGTACAATCCTTCAGTGTAGGCAATGCCATCAAGAACGGTGTGCCCGTAGCCATCATCGGCGAAACGAATGCTGGTAAATCCACCCTGCTGAATGCACTACTAAACGAGGAACGAGCCATTGTAAGCGACATACACGGGACAACCCGCGATGTGATAGAAGACACAGTCAATCTTGGTGGGATAACTTTCCGATTTATTGATACGGCAGGTATACGCAAAACGAACGACACCATCGAGAACCTAGGAATTGAGCGAACCTTCCAGAAATTGGAGCAGGCGGAAATCGTGCTCTGGGTAGTTGATGCCACGAATGCCGTCTCACGGATACCACAACTAACTGCCCAGATACTTCCCCGTTGCGAAGGGAAACGGCTCATTCTCGTATTCAACAAGGCCGATCTGGTGCAGGATGCCTCAACCATCCCCAACCCCAGTTTCACCGTGGCCGCTACTAATGTGCAATGCATCTCCATCTCTGCCAAAGGGCGTACCAACCTTGACAAGCTTCAGCAAATGCTAATCTCTGCCGCTAACCTGCCCACAGTTACCCAAAACGATGTCATTGTCACGAATATACGCCACTACGAGGCTTTGACCCATGCCTTGGAAGCCATCCACCGGGTCCAACAAGGGCTAGCAGAAAATCTATCCGGAGATTTTGTTTCACAAGATATCCGCGAATGTATTTTCCATCTAAGCGATATTGCGGGGGAAGTTACGAACGACATGGTACTTGGGAATATTTTTGAACATTTCTGCATCGGCAAATGATTTGTTGTAAACAACTGTAACTAATTAGAGTCAACTATAAGGAAGTCGCTGAATTTCAGCGGCTTTTTTGTTACCCATATTCCAGATAAGTCGGGTAAACACCCGTTTTTCACCATATTTTTCTACCGTATTTCTACCGCGGAACATTAACTTGTTTTTCAGCGATGTCACAGGGACGCACTTGTTTACATGTGTTGACAGTCGTTTACGTGGATTGACAAAAAAGAGGCGAAATAAAGCGAAATAATCGCATTAAAAATAGGAAAATATGAAAGTAAGAAAAATTTGCCAATGGTGCGGCAAACCATTCGTCGCACAGAAGACTACAACATGTTTTTGTAGCCACCGATGTTCAAGTCTTGGATACAAGGAAAGAATCAGAGAACGTAAGCGTGAACTGAAAAAGATGCAAGAGATTTTAACACCAAAGTCAGCTGCAGAGGGACAAGATTTCCTTTCTTTTGCACAAGTAGCAACACTTATGGGTGTAACACGTCAGTACATTTATAAGCTTGTCAAGGAGAACAAACTTCGCGCATCTCGTATCAGCGGAAAGAAATCTTTTATCCGAAGAGCAGATATAGAACTGATGCTAAAATCTAAACCTTATGAGAGAATCATGCCCAAAGAGGATTTGGAAATTACCGAATACTACACAGCAGAACAAATTGCTGAGAAGTACAAAGTAGCTCCCAAATGGGTTTGGACTTACACTCGTGAACACAACATTCCAAAAGTTAAAATCCGTCAGTTTAACTATTACAGCAAAAAGCATATTGATGCAGCTTTTGCAAAATACAATGTTGATAATGATCTAACCGAATGGTACACTCCAGAAGAAATTCAGGAGAAGTACGGCATGACTCGTATTGCAATACGTTCACAAGTCTATCGTCACAATATACCATCAAAGAAAGAGCATGGTCTAATATTGTATTCCAAGTTGCATTTCGACCTTTCTAAATCGACAGAGAAGGAAAAGGATGAAGCATACTACACCGTGCAAGAAGCAATGAAAAAATACAAAATGACTCGTGACTCGGTTTACAACACTCTTTCCTTCCACCAAATCAAGAGAGAGAAGAAAGGACGCTTTGTTAAGTTCCTGAAAGTGGACTTTGACCGCGTAATGGGAGTGAAAAAATAGCAGAAATTCCAAATGACTACAGAAATTATAAAATTATTTCATGCTGAATGATTTCTGCATGTTTTCATTATTCACCTTTGCGACAGAAACAAACAGAAAACCCTAGTTATTAACAATTTAAATTTATTAAGTATGGCAGAGTGTAAAACTGTAACTCTTAGAACGCGTCCATTAAAGAATGGAATGATTTCCTTTTATTTGGATTATTATCCTGGTTATCGTGAACAAGAAACAATGAAGACTATTCGTCATGAGGGATTAAACATTTATATATATGCCAATCCCAAGAACCAACGCGAACGTGACTTCAACACCACAATGTATGAGAAGGCTGAAGCAATCCGTTGCAGACGTTATGAAGCTATCGTAAACGAACGTTATGATTTCTTCGATAAGCGAAAATTCAAAGCCGATTTTTTGGAATATTATCGAAGTCAACTTGGAAAGCATGATCAGAAATGGGGATTTGTGTATCAGCACTTCAATAATTTTGCCCATGGTAAATGCACCTTCGAAGACATTGATGTAGACTTCTGCAACAAATTCCGAGAATACTTGCTATCCGCAAAACAACTTAGACATCCCGACAGAAAGGTTACAAAAAACTCCGCTTCGGGTTATTGGTCAACATTCAGAGGTTTCTTGAAGATTCTATATCGCAGTAGAATGATCAAGACCAATGTCAATGATTATCTAGATAAAATTGAAACCGAAGATGTAATCAAAGACTATCTGAGTGTAGAAGAATTGTTTGCTCTGGCGGAGACTCCATGCAAAAAGCCCGTACTAAAGAACGCATCACTATTTTCATGTCTGACCAGTTTGCGTCTTGGTGACATCCTTTCGCTTCGTTGGGAAGAGATTGTTGATTTTGCAGCTGGCGGGAAATGCGTACACACCATTTGTGAAAAGACAAAGACCGAAGACATCATTCCTATCAGCGATGAAGCTTTGGAACTCATTGGATATTCCCCCAAGAAAAAAGGTAGAGTATTTGAGGGTTTGAAAAGAAGTTGGGTTCAACAGCCAATGAAAGAATGGATTCGTTCGGCTGGTATTACCAAGCACATAACCTTTCACTCCTACCGCAGAACATTTGCTACCCTTCAAGGTGCAGCTGGAACAGACATCCGTACCATACAAAGTATGATGGCCCACAAGAGTATTACAACTACCCAGAGATATATGAAACCTGTGGATAGTAACAAACGTGAAGCAAGTAACAAAATATCATTGACTAGAAAGGAATAAAGGTCATAAATCTACGATTAAAATGCCCTAAGTATGACTTATAGTACCATTTTAGAGTACCATTTCATACTTTGGGCTATTTTTTGTTAAAATTCGAACGATTTATTGCAGTTAATTATCACCATTGAGAAACAGTAAATAATTTTGTGATAAATAACAACATTAAATATCAACAGACTATGGCAAATTATATTCAAATTCGAGCAAAAAAAGCAAGTGATGTAATCGGAGCAGGCGTAATCTCCTATGCTTTAATTGGAAGTATTTTACTCTATAAATTCCATATAAATTTAATGGAATATACAACACCTATCATACTAGGTTTTGTTGTAATAACAGTTTCTTTTGCTTGTACAAAAAGATTTTTCTACCATATTATGATGGAGAACTCTAATCTTTTGTTGTTGGGTGTGCAAAAAGAATACATCTCAAGTACCTCTACAACAAATGAACCTCAAAAAGTAGAGAATGAACCCCTAAACAATGAAAATGATATCTATGAGAATGAAGTAGGTAGAAAGGAAACGGAAGAAGTAGATAGAAAAAGTGGACAGGAAACTCAAAATGACACCAAAAATGACACCAAGAATGACACCAAAAACGGTACGGATGAAATAATTGAGCATAGCTATTCCTATCTCGATAAGTATGCGATGCTACAGGAGAACATCGAAAAGGAAAACATTAAACGCAAAGTACTCATCATGGAGGCTATACGTGAATATGTTACCTACACAGTAGCACCATATCTAAAGAAAGAGGATGTTTTGATTTTATTGGAGAATATCAACTGTATGGCAATAGGTCATACAAGTTCTTATAAAAGTATTCGCTCTGATTTAAACAATCCATTAAGGTCGCCCGATTTACGCCATTTGGCATGGAACATTGGCGAAAGATTAGGAATTTCAAATAGAGAACGTGCCATTTTTATTAAGGCTTCATTTCCATTTGAACTTCGTGATGCAACTGTTGAGTATCTTGAAAGGAATCTCCGTGATGTTATTCCGGCATCAATTCCAATAGATAGACCAGCCAAGGGTGACTACAAATTCAACTCAATGAAGAAGACTATAGCTGCTTAGTAATAATTTACTTGTTCAGCAAGATAATTATTCCAGTCTGCACTATTTCTGCGATTATTCATTATATTCATTTGCACCATGTTAAACCTCAAAGTAAAAAAAACATGGTAACAAAAGAATTTACATTTAACGACCTACCAACAGTTGTAGGTGAGTTGTGCGAGAAAATCGCAAGTCTGGAAACAACGATTAAAGAGAACATCAAAAATCGTAATGAGGTAAAGGAGAACACGCATGTACTCATGAGCGTACAGGAAGCGTGTGAATACCTTAAAATGCCTCTGTCCACCTTCTATTACAAGGTGAAGAATGATGGTCTTCCTGCTATCAAGCAAGGCAAGCATCTTTTGATCTATCGGGATGAACTCGACAAGTGGCTAGAACTTTCTCGTAAGAATCCGGTTCCCTTGACAGCCGAGGAAGAGAATGAGAAACTTTCGGCATCGTTCCGTCGCAAGGCAAAACCTTTAAAGTGGTAGCATTATGGATTACAGAGAAAATACCCGTAAGATGCTGCCCGAAGAGCTGGCTTCTTGTATTGAGGAATCAACCATTCACATGACTGATGAGTACACCTGTTCACCCGAAGTCTTGAGAGTTGGGGAGGCTGTTGTCGGCACACTAGGCAATTTCAGTGCATCCATCGGTAAGGCAAAGAGTAAAAAGACATTCAATGTCTCTGCCATAGTTGCTTCTGCCTTATCGAACGATGAAGTGCTCCGTTACAATTCCGATTTCCCATCGGACAAACGCAACATCCTTTATATTGACACCGAGCAGGGACGTCATCATTGCCAAAAGGTACTGAAGCGAATTGTCCGCTTGGCTAATTTGCCAATAGACATTGAGCCCAAAAACCTGAAGATATTAGCACTTCGCAAATATACTCCAGAAGAACGATTGGCTATTGTGGAGTATGCTTTGAATATAATACCCAATATCGGGTTGGTCATCATTGATGGCATCCGTGATTTTGTCTACGACATCAATTCTCCAAGTGAAGCCACAAAGATCATCACCAAACTAATGCAATGGACTGATGACTATCAGATCCATATTCACACCATTCTTCATCAGAACAAGAATGATGAGCATGCTCGTGGCCACATCGGAACTGAACTGAACAATAAGGCTGAGACCATTATGCAAATTGAGGTGGACAAAGACGACAAATCTGTGAGCGTTGTGGAAGCCATCCATATCCGCGACAAGGAGTTTGAACCATTCGCTTTTCGCATCAACGACGAAGCCTTGCCTGAACTGGTAGAATGCTATTCGCCAAAAGAGAAGAGAGTCGGCCGTCCCAAAAAGGAGGAATTTGATCCATATCGAGACATCCCCGAAATGGTACATCGCCAAGTTTTGGAAACAACTTTTGACAATGGCGATATTGAGGGTTATGACAATGTACGGCAGACATTACAGACTGCCTATGCCAATGCTGGTTATAAACTCAGTTATAACAAATCGGTAGCCGTGCTAAAATTTCTCACCAATAAACGGATGGTTGTGAAAGAGAAGAAGGGTTATCATTTCATGTCCGACTACCACTATTAAATCACTTTACTTTATTCAAGGGGCGTAGATATAGGAATAAAGCAAAACTCTACATTTTGTATAATCCTATAGCTTGCTGAGCAGAGCACAACAGGTATCTGTTGCGAGATATGCCAAGGTATAACCTCACTTACGTTGAGATTCCACTTTGGCTCTCTCGCCAGCTCTGTTACACAGCTGGTACGCTACTCGCAAGCTCGCACCCCATTTACTTTTATATTGATATTCCTATGACTAATCATACAAATCAAAAGAACTCCTCTCCAATCACGAAGAGAAACGTATTCGTTGGAGCCAAAGTAACTCCACAGCAGAAAGAGGAAATCCATGCGCTTGCCAATCAATGCGGCATGACCGTCAGTGATTATCTTCTAGCCAGAGCCTATAACTATAAGCCAAAAGCCAGACTCACCAAAGAAGAATCTCTCCTCTTACAGAACCTGGATAACTGTCGCGCCGACTTGGTGAATTACGTATCAGCTTTGCACGGCATGAATAATAAACAACGATTGGAGATGTTCAACCGAATACCATTTATGGTTGGCTGGCTTCAAAAATTGGGAGATGTAGCAGAGGCCGTCTGCCAGTTCCTCGACAGCGTGAGAGTCCCGAACAATATTCCGTCTAACAACCAAACCGATGACTTATGATAGCAAAGGCCAAAGCAATATCACATGGGATAAACGGTATCCGTTACATCACCGGTGAATCGCACAACAAAAAGCATCCCGAAAAGATACATCGTATTATGGGCAATCTGCTTCCCTCTCATCTTGATGCTATGGGAATCTGGAACTCCATGTTATTTACACTCTCAGCGTACAAGAACATGAAGAATTCGGTCATCCGAATAGAGTTGAGCCCGTCAGCTGAACATACCAAGTACTTCACTCCTGCCGATTGGAAAGACCTTTGGCTGGAGTTTCTTGCCGAGTTCGACAAGCAAAAGATACAGGATAAGAATGGCAAAATCATCTCCAATCAAACACACCTGATGAATAGTAAACATACAGTGTGGCTGCATACAGAATCCAATGGAGGAGTACCACATCTACATGGCGCTGTATGTCGAGTGGATGAAGATGGCAATATAAACAACGATCACTATATCCACCTTCGGGCACAGCGTGCAGCCGAACTGGTAGCCTTACGCAGAGGTTGGATAACGGCAGTACAGGTAAGGAACAACAATATTCATCAAGTAAACAATGACTGCATGGAGATTATCAGAAGTATGTCCTCATGGTCGTGGATGGATTACAAAGCAGCTCTCATCCGAAAAGGATATTCTGTCCTTGAACGCAGAGATAGTAAAAACATTCTTCGTGGCTATATCCTTCAAAAAGGGAATGCCAAATACAAGGCCTCCGAATTGGGTGTAGGTAGAAACCTAATGGCCTCTAAGCTCTATCAGACCTGGTTGAAAGAACATCCCGAAAGCAATCAGTCACAAAGAATGCGCGAGTCTAAATCTGTAACGAGACCCAGTGTTGGCTACACTCAATATGAACATGGAACAGTTCCTTATCGCTTTACCACCAATGGAGATGAACATAGATTCTATATCCCTGAAAAGGTGCTTACGATGTTTGATGATGAATTCGACTACCGTTTTATCAGCAATGCTCAGGAACTTACCGATATGGCTGTTTCTATTTTCGTCGGCTTACTTGCTGCTCAAGATGTAAATGTTGGCAGTGGTGGTGGAGGTTCACAAAGTGACCTACCATGGAGAGATAAAGACGATGACGACTTGAAGTGGGCACGCAAATGCGCACTTGCCGCCAGTCGCTCATTGGGAAAGAAACCTAAAACCGGATTCAGACGATAGCTTATGAAGAAGAAATTTGATTTTTCGGCAGAAATTGAGAGTGCCGAAGCCCGTACCAATCAAGAATATCGAGAGCGTTATGAAGAAGAGAACAAACTACTGAAGGTTAATGCCGAAGAACTCATGAACCTGAATGACAATATCCATGAAATGCGTACAGGGCTTGAGAAGTTGGCAAATGCCGTCCAACATTACGAGTACAAAATTGCCAGTAAAACCTTAAAGCAAACAGAGAATTTAGGGAATGGCTTAATCAACAAACTCAGCAATGAACTGGATATTCAGTACGCCAAGTTCGAATCCCGAATGAAGGAACAAAAAGACGAAGATAGAATCAGAGTGCCGTCACGCGTATTCTACATTTTAGTTATCTGCCTTGTCTCCCTCTTCTGTTTTTTCATCTGTACTGTAGCTGCCAATATTCATTTGCTAAACTCTGACTTGCTTTGGAAGATTTTCGGGTGGAGTATAGGAACGGCTACTATAGGTATTGGGATGGTGATAGTTGTTCAGAAATTGCAGTAGCGGTCAAAGTAGCCATTGAGATCATTTGTCCGAGGGTATTAGAATTTTTCTAATTGAGTCGGACAAATGTCTTTATTGTGGATTGAATAAATGCCAACTACTGAGTATTATTTAAGTATTTGGACACAACAGCAATAACCATTAAAAAACCTATCAAAGAGTGGTTATTTCCATTTTGGAAACAACCTTTTCAATTCATCAACAATTTTAATATCAGCCGGCAACCATTTTATATTATCAAAATCTGATACTGTAATCCAACTGGCATCAGCGTGCTCATTCATCAGTATTGTTTCAGACTCAAGTGTACATAGGTAACAGCGCATTGAAAGATGAAATGTTGGATAATCGTATTCCACTGTATTTAAAAATCTTTCGACACTAATATTTGCAGAAAGTTCTTCTCTGATTTCTCTTTTCAAAGCATCTTCTGGTGTCTCATTTGCCTCTACTTTTCCTCCAGGGAATTCCCACCATCCTTTCCATTCTCCATAGCCACGTTGAGTAGCAAGAATATGGTTCTCTGTATTACGAATAACAGCAGCTACAACATTGATTTTTTTCATATTACTAAGCTATTTCTTTCATCCTCGCAAAGTGCATCACACTCCCAGGAATAGGTTCTATCATATTCCACACAATCTGCATCTGCATACGTGAGCCTAAATTTTTGTATTCCCAATCGTTTAACGTTACACGACCCAAGTATACATATCCCATGGTGCGAGTTTTATCTTCTGCAAATGTTTTCTGTTCGCGTACAAACAGTAGCATAGTTTGTGTTTGATTAATATATGCTTGGCCAACATTTGATTCTGGTCTTACGCTGTTTTGGGTGTCCCATTGAAACAAATAAGGAGATAGAGCTTTATCATCATAATCTGTGGTAGACCCTTCTTCTCTATTTTTTATGATATCTACAAACATTGCTTCGACATTCAAGGACTTATTTCGCTCCGCACCTTCGCGAGCTGGTGACTTCCTTTCTAAGGTTGAAGTACCTATAGCAACTTGAATTTGGGCTTTGGTATATATTCCATGTAATTTCAAAGGAAAACCCTTCAATGTAGAATTGTCTTCTTTCTCCAAAGCTTTAGTTTTAGATAACAATAGTTCCAATATTTCTTCTATTTCATTACACAGAACATGGTCTTCTGAAAGCTCATCTATCATATCCTGAAGATTCTTAAAACGTCCTGCTGTTTCGAATAAATCATAATAAAGCATGAGTAAGCGTTTTTGATCAATTGCTGATAAATCACTCACCTTAACTTTAAACTTATCCTGAGCTAGTTTATAAATAAAACTGAAATAGCTGTATGAATCCGTAGCTAACCATTTACGGTATACAGCACGACTTAACTCCTGATTGAATTTCGATAGTTGAGTCTCTATTTCTGATTCGCACAAAAGCTGATTCCAAGTTCTTTCTTTGTATAATTTATTTAGGGGAACTTGATACACTTCAATGAAATTTTTAAGTGTAAGCGGAACAGAGTGATTTCTATCAAAGTTTTGTACCAATGCCGTAATTTTTCGTGTAGTAAAACGTTTGATTGCACCTCGTATATTTGCCATAATATACTCTTTAGCTTTTGGCTCAAGTGTAATTTTACATCCTAATGGTAAATGAGGACAGTCTCGTTCCATCTCTTCCTCCACACTCATTGAAGTGCGACCAATTATAGCACGCATGCGGTCGGTATAGTTGAATTCTGCACGGCAATTTCCAACATAATCAAAAATATCCACATGGCTTTTGCCTTCTGCTTTACGCAAACCACGGCCAAACTGTTGGATAAAAACAGTAATACTTTCTGTAGGACGAAGGAATAAAATTGTATCTACTTCAGGGATGTCAACACCTTCATTGAACATATCAACGACAAATAGATAGTTAATTTCTTTGTTCTTCAGCTGTCGATACCGAACAGAACGCATCTTTTCATTTTCGCTTGTCAATATTTCCGCCTTCAATCCACACAAGGTAAATTTTGATGCCATATATTTCGCATGTTCTTGGTTCACACAGAAGCAAAGTGCCCTTACATTGTGAAGACTGGATTTGGGCAAATATTTTTCTAATGACCTTAATATAACTCCTGTGCGAGCATCATTATACGTGTAGATTTTTGAAAGTTCGGATGCTACATATTGTCCTCTGTTCCATCCAACTTCCGAATAATCGACAGAATCTGTTATTCCATAATAATGAAATGGTGCTAAAAGTCCTTTGTTCAATGCATCATCAAGGCGAATCTCTGCAGAAATTGTTCCATCAAAATATTGTGTTATATCCTCACAGTCCATTCGCTCTGGAGTAGCAGTCAGGCCTAAAAGGACTTTGGGGATGAAATATGATATGATTTTCTGATAAGAGCCCGCTGGTATATGGTGTGCTTCGTCAATTACGATGTAATCATAATAGTCTCGAGGCAAATTAAACGTATCTATACGATTGTTCAATGTGTCTTTTGAGGCAAATACATATTCATAATTAGACGGTTCATGCCCTCCATACCACTTTTCGCCAAAATTATAGTCACACAACACTTGCTGAAAAGTTCTAAGACTTTGCTTAAGGATTTCTTCTCGATGAGCGATAAACAATAGACGAGCACGTTCATGCTTGTCTGCAAATTGTTTATAATCACTAGCTGCCATAACCGTTTTTCCGGTACCAGTAGCTGCTACAACCAAATTTCTCCAATGATTTCTGACCTCGCGCTCCATTTGCAGCCGTTCAAGTATTTCCTGTTGATAGTCAAATGGACGAATCAATTTAAGCACACTAAAATTGATCTCATCTTCATCATTTTCTCCTAAAGCAGATTTTAGTTTTGTATCATCTTCTCCGTTTATGAATGTTTCATAGCCTTCAGCCCACCACGCTGCATCAAACGCCCCCGTAATGGTCTTCATCATACGAGGCTGTTCCATTTGTGTTACTTTCACATTCCATTCAGCACCTGAATCAAGCGCCTGTTCTGAAAGATTTGACGAACCTATATATGCCGTATTGAATCCTGTTTCGCGCAGAAAAATATATGCTTTAGCATGTAAACGCTCGGAAGTTTCGTCGTAAGTGATTTTTATTTCAGTATTTTTAAGTTCACCCAAAAGTTTGATGGCTTCAAAATCCGTCGCTTTCATATAGGTGGTAGTTATCACCTTAAGCATACCACCTCTATTGGTAAACTCTTTTAATTGGGGCAACAGCAAAGCTAAACCACGTTTCTTAATAAATGATACCATCAAATGTATCTCGTTTGCCGAACGTATTTCTTTCTGCAATTCAGAATACATCTTAATACCTTTGCCCGTAAATAACTCACCATTTACAAGCCCTTTGATAGGTATCATTTCTTCCAACCTCTTTGCTAAATCAGGATAGTCAGATTTAGTCTTGTCAATGACCGCTGTCAATATTTTTGCTTGAGCAGATAGCAAATTGTTGGAATCAAGGCGAAAGTCACTAACTAATTTGCCAATGATTGTGTTTGCCAAACCTATGCCTTTATTTATCGCATGGTTTCTTTCTTCCTCGTCGTAATCATCAGAATCAGATGGAATGTCGACAACATCCATAAGAACTTGCTCGAAAAGATGGCATAAATACATAGAAAGAAGTTTTGCGACCTCTTCACGTTTTATGTTTCTTTCTCCAATGAAAAAGCGATTATGATCACAACTCGAAAGTTTCTTTTCGAACAACTGATTGAAAATTTGTTCGTATATCCCCAACTTCATAGACATTATTCTTTAGATATTCTCAATTCTATTTTGAAGGTGATATTAATTCCCGTCTATCTACATTCAATAGTGTGGCTATCTTGTCAAGAGTAACCAAATCTGGCTGAATAGAATTGCTACACCATTTGCTGACTGTACAAGTGGATTTTCCCAATTGTTCAGCCAACCATTTACCTGTTTTTTGTTGTTCAACAAGTACAACTTTTATTCGATTTAGATTTGCCATTTCATCCTAATTTATTTAACTTATATGCAAATGTATTAAAATTATGGCAGAAAAAAGAATAAGCCATAGGAAATTTGCCCATTTCGTGTATTTTTCGTAACTTTACATAAGAGTTTGATACTGATAAAGTCATGGAAATAGTCAATCTACTCCACTTTGAGAATCGTTCCGAGCTACGCCAATGGCTCAAAGAGAGCCACAACAAAGAGAAATGTTGTTGGGTGGTGACTTATCGCGGTAAGTATCCACCCGAGTGGCCAGCTATTCCGTACATTGAAGTGGTGGAAGAGGCTCTTTGTTTCGGTTGGATTGACTCTACATTGAAGCGGTTGCCCGATGGGCGGTTGGCTCAGCGCCTCTCTCCTCGCCGACCTAAGAGCCATTGGACTCAACTGAACATGGACAGATGTGTGGATCTTGAAGATAGAGGACTGATGACTGAGGCAGGCAGACGAGCTTTTGAAAAAGCATTCGAGTATGAAATTATTCCACCAGATTCTGAGTTAAACCAAAGGATAAAAGAAGAAACCAAATTCAGACGACCAGGAATGAATAAAGAAAGTTGATATATCCTGTAATTTTAAATTCACACTGAAAAATAAAGGAGCAGTGCTTACAACACTACTCCCATTTAGTTATATACTTACATAATTATATAAGTACATAGAATCATAATTCAATAAACTTATCGCCCTTGAAATCTTGCAGATGCTCACCGTAGTACACATACCCCATTTGATTGCTGACAATACGAGTGTTCCCAATAGTTGCATCAATGTTGGCATGTGAATGGCCAAATATCCATACATCTATTCGGCTGTCGGCAATAAAATCACGCAGTTCGGTTGCAAAGGCACTGTTCAACAGACTTCCTTTATGTTGGGGTGCGACAACCTCTAATGTAGGGAGGTGATGGGTAACCACCACTATGTGTTTGGCATCACTTTCTGAAACACTTTGCCTGATAAATGCCAAACATTTCTGATGCTCGACATTGAAATCATCGGTGGTGAATCTGCGACCACCATACAGTATCTGCCTAAAGTCATTCATGCCACGACTGACAAAATATTCATCTTGAGGTGATATGTGTGACCACAAGGTTGAAAGGATGAAGTCTGTATCTTCAATGCGTACCACCTTATTCTGATGGTAATGGACATTGGGAAGAATCTCCCTGCTCCAACTATCGCCATAAGCCAACACATCACCATTTCCGTAGAACTCATGGTTGCCAGGTACCAACAACACCTCACGATAGTTTGCTGATGCCCATTTCCAAAACTTCAAGTTCGGTAATGTTCTATCCCGTAGATAGCCAGTGTCACCAGCAAAGACTAACACATCTCCAGCCACCTCAAATGGCATAGTCTTTATAAATCTTGAATTATCTGACAACTCCAAATGTATGTCAGAAGCGTATTGTATCTTCATAATTCTATACCTTATTTATTATTCTTGTTATATTGTTCAATCTGCTTCTGTATTATTGCCTTGACTTGGTCAAAAGAAACAGGAGTAAAGTTGTTATTGTCTACGCCTACATCATATTGTGTAGGGAATAGCATATTCAATCGGGATGCATCCTTACCTGTATTATTCTTACTGGTGTGAACGTGGCCAAACAATTGCCAAGTATCTTTGTAAGCTCCACCATAACACAAGAATGGACAATGATTCAAGTAAATCTTTTGCTTGCCTATCTCTATGTGCATCTGCATTACAATCTCTTCAAATCTATCGTAATAGCTTTGTCTGAGATTCTTCATGTCATGGTTCCCGACAATAAGATAAATCTTTCCATTCAATCTGTTCAGTACATTCGTCCATTCCACTGAGCCACCCAAGCAGAAATCTCCCAAGTGAAAGACAATATCGTCCACTCCTACTACACGATTCCAGTTAGCAATGAGGGTTTCGTTCTTTTCATTCACATTCTTGAACGGACGACTGCAAAAGCCAATGATGTTGGCATGGTTAAAGTGAGTATCCGATGTAAAATACACCTTTGCTCCGTCAAACTTGTAATTCATAATCTCTTCTTCATTTATACGCATCACTGCGTGGTTAATAATTGATTTGTTGATTTCCATTGGACGGAATAGACGGAGAGGAAGACGTCACCAATGGGTATAAACAAAGAATCGTTGAAAAGCTTGGTAGGGACTTTCCAACGATTCTTGTCTATTCTTCGTAACTAGGATATCTGCATCTATAATATCCTGGTTCGCGTATATTTCAGTTGGATAGTTTCCCAAATAGAGGCTGTTGGTTCAATGCACGAAATAGTAGCATACAGCATACCCTCAAAGCATTTTGTGCCTCGATCAAGAGTGGTTGCTAATATGTTCATTCTATTTTGCTGCATCTTTAACTTTTTACAGATTATACCTAAATGGACTGCAAAGGTAATGCTTTTTTCTTCAATTTATCAAAGCATACTCGCACAATTTCCAAGACGTAAATTGCCTGATAATGGGTTATATACAGAGTATATAAAAAAGTTTATGTGAGTTCTGATTCTAATTCTTGATACAATGCAACTGGCCCTAAATGCCATGTCTTTGTACTTTCAATCTTAAGTTTTTTGTACAAATTAGAAGCATAGACCTTTTTAATGGCATCAACAATGCTCAATCCCTTATACTCAACAAGCATGCTTGCCAACCAACTTACCTTTGAAGGTAATAGTAAGTGTAGATTGCCTTGGTTAATTTCGCCTATCATAATGTGACCTCCTTAGCTTCGATGAATTTTAAGGCCTTTAAAGCCTTGTCTGTATGAAATAGATATTGATCTACTAATTTGTATGCTCTTAATTCAGAGATAAGATTCTGCTTATCGATAATACCTCCTTCATAGAGTGCAAAAGCGGCATATACTTTATCATTGGCAACCGGACCATATACAATATCAAAATCGTGATTGAAATCTTTGTTAGTGCGGTTATCCATCACAAAATCAACCCATTCTTCAGTGGGTGATTCAAAAAGCAAAGATTTAAGACCCTCAATCATATTCTCGTCAAATTCATACACGTTGACGTAACCAGTGTGAATGTTTGTATTCAATTTCCGTTTAACCCAATCTTCAGCTTGTTTAAAAGATGTTGTTGTATAAAACCCTGAACCATAATCCAAAGATCTGCTTGGGATACGAATCTCTGGATTATCAACAATTTCTATACTTCCGTGATAAAGAATCATATGCTTATTTTTTTCTATCGTTTATAAATTCCTCAATATCCGCAACAAGCCATTGTCTACTTTGAGTGTGGAGAACATCAAAATAATCTTTCAAATAATCAAAAACACCATACTCTGAGAATATCGAGATAACTTCATCCTCGTTTATACCTTTTTCATTCATGTATTGTTCAATACAGAACGAAATGAAATATGTTATATCTTTCAGATTCTTATCCATAAGCTATACTGTTTTCTTGTTGTCAAACAAAAGTTCTCTTACACTAACTGACAATATTTCAGATATTTTATAAAGCAATTCCAAGGATGGCTGTTGCCTATTACAACAATAGGCATTTATTGTGCTAAAACTCATTCCCAACTCATTTGCCAATTTTGTTTGGGACATATCTTTTTCCACTAAAACAGTCTTAATTCTATTAAGTTTCATACACGACAATTTGACTTCCAATGCAAAGATAGTAATTAATTCTCTAAATATAGCAGATTCTCGCATATTTATATTGTTTTATCAGTATTATACACTTAATAATCAGAATTAGGAGTAACACTTCCAAAGCAGGCTAATGGAATACCGAAATATTGCAAATAAATCGGTATAAATCATCGTAAATCTCACCTATAAGCTTCGCCATACACTATAAATTACGTGTATAACAACCTAATTATAGGCACATTACATATATTTTTGATATTCATTGTAAGAACAATATTTGTAATACCGGAATATTGCAAATAATTCGGTATTGTTACCATGTAAAATGCTTCCTTATTTCTATGACTCATATAACAAGAAGAAAAGATTCATCTAATTAGATTGAAAAGCACGCTAAAACCTTCGGAAATCCTTTGATTTTAGAGCGATTTCCGAAGGTTTCAAACTGTTTTTATCAACTCATGGGTGTCATATAGCAACAAATGGACATAGCTATCTGATCGAACTATTTCTAATCTCCAATGTAATATCCATATAACTTCGCTTACCTTCGATGTAATCTGCATAGAGCATTTCTGCATCCCTACCTTTCAGGATACGGCACTTACCACACGCCTCGCAATCGTGTAGGCATTTCCAGGCATCGAGCACATAGGCTTGACGCTCTTCTTTAGTGGAGTTATCTATCTTCGGAGGTTGCATAGTTTCTTCTTATTAAATGATAGCCACCTTAATCACTCCATCCAGCTTGTTCTCAAAGATGCGGTAGGCTTCTTCAATCTCACTCAACGGAAAACGATGCGTGATGAGTGGAGTGGTGTCAATCTTTCCTGCTTCAATAAGGCGAAGAACTTCCTCGCAATCGCATCCATCCACGCCACCAGTCTTGAAGGTGATGTTCTTGCCGTACATGTCGGGTAAAGGTAGAACTTGTGGCTGGTCGTAAAGGGCAACCACCGTTACAATGGCATTTGGGCGGGCACACTCCCACGCGAGGCGGAAGGTATCACCGGCACCGGCCACTTCGAGCACTCGGTCGGCTCCACTATGGTCGCTATTCTTCATGATAAAGTCCTGGCATTCTTCGGGAGCGGTGAGCAATACTTCGGGATAATGTTCTTGTACAAACCGACGTCTTTCTTCTGACTTTTCGCACACAATGATACGCTTGGGCTTATGAAGCAACACGCAAAGAAGAGTACAGATTCCCGTAGGTCCTGCTCCTATGATCAGTACCGTATCGTCTTCGGTAATCTCAGAAATGCGAGCTGCCCAGAAGCCTGTGGCCAAGACATCACCCACAAACAAGGCCTGTTCATCGGTCACGCTATCGGGAATGTGGTTCAATCCTTGATTTGCAAGCGGTACACGAACATACTCGGTTTGTCCACCATCGATGCGGCATCCCAACGCCCAACCACCATTCGGGTCTGTGCAATTGTTTACATAACCGTTCTTGCAGAAGAAACACTCTCCACAGAAGGTCTCTACGTTTACGGTTACTCTATCGCCTGGCTTTACATTGGTTACCTCAGAGCCAACTTCTTCAACCACTCCCACCATTTCGTGACCCACGGTAATGCCTGGAACGGCACGAGGTACACTGCCATGCTTGATATGCAGGTCACTAGTGCAAATACTGCTCATTGTTACACGAACAATGGCATCGGTAGGTTCAATAAGTTTAGGCTTCGGTTTCTCCACCAAAGCGAACTTTCCTTTTTCTATGTATGTGTATGCTAGCATAATCTCTAATAATTAATCGGGGTAAATTCCATTATATCAAGCATTTTGAACAACACTCCTTCAATAGAGGAATGCCATGACTGATGAAAATGGCCATAATACCAATGCGTAAGAGGGTGAGCATCATAAACAAGGCGGTCATATAGCTTTGTCATTGTCGTTCGTTCATCCTCTACGTCTTTCAATAAGTTTTCATCCGAAGCAGCAAAAGAATGCAATCCGTTCTTGTTTATCTGTTCACAAAAGTCGGGAGCTGTATGAGTAATTACTGTATCGATAGCAAACTTTTGGTTTATCAGAGTGAGCATTTCATCATTATAAACCGGAGCTTCATCGGACCAATAAAAGTTCTTACCAAACTTATCCTCTGTATTAGGACACATTCGATTCTTTGCGCAATATTTCTTCCATTCCTCCATACGATAACGTCGGTCAATTGAAATTCCACCACCAACGCAAAGTATTGTATGTTTACAGGCCAAAAGAATAGAATAGTCAGGAATAGCAATAAAGCGTTTGTGTTTGAATTGCTTGCCATCAAAATAAAGAGGATTGTCATGATTGCCACGCACGAATACAATCCAATTATTGGCTTCGTTCATTCTTTTAGCATTACGCCTTGCCATTTGCTCGTAATACTCCTTCTTTTCAAATCCAAACCCACAATCACCAGCCACTATTAGCACGGTGTCCTTCATTTGATACTGCACACAAAGTTTATACACCAAGAGATTAAAGTCTCCATGGATATCCCCTGAGACAAAAGCATTTCGGGCTTCTGGAAAAGATAAAGTATAAACCTTATTCATAATATTCTCAAATGCTTTCAAATCATCGACATTATCCGTCCTTCTGCCTTAACAAACATATCGGGATAGCGACAAATCACCGCATAAACCTGATTGGACGTAACAGGTTGCCCATCCTTGCGGATATGCAAGCGTTGGCGGTTAATCATCTCCGCAATCTGTTCCGTTCGCATTCCTCGGTTCTGACTTGTGAGGCAATAAAGTATAGCTTCTTCGATTTTCATCTGTTTTTTTATCATATCTAGCCAAATCTCACTTTATTTAGGCGATTTAGCTGATTATAACCATAAATCCATCCTATTTTTTCAAAATTTTATGTCTTATACGTTGTGCTTTCTTTTCATTTCTTCGCATAAGATAAGGTGATGGGGGTAACTCTGGTAGTAAGTCATCTAAATAGTTGATTTGTCCAATCACTTTCAGCAAAAGAATGAATGTTGACAATGAAAGATTACCAGCTGTACCATTCTCGAACTTGTGTATAGTAGTAAGGCCAACACCTGATAGTTCCGACACTTCTTTTTGAGTCAGATCGCATCGCATTCTATATTCCTTGAAGCGTTCACCTAACATACGTACTAGTTCGGGAGTAGAGTATTCGTATAAATCTTTCATAAGCAATTGTATCTATCATTATACTAATGGTTATCTACATAAAATAGGGTTTATATGTATTATACTGATATTTATAACACAAAGCTACTCATTTCTTTCTTTTGACGGAATATTTCAATCGAAAAATATGATTTAGAAGTCGTTTTTAGACCTTTTAAGCATGTATTTCACATAATCCGCCCCTAAATATGGGTAGAATTTCACATTTTCCATAATGATTACAGCCAAAAGAAAAAACAACTTTACTTTAATCTCGTACTCATATATACGGGTAATAAAGTAAAGTCAAAAGAAGGGAAAAGAAGAAATGGCTTCGCCATAGAATTTTTCTTTTCACCAGCAAAATGAGATGATTGTTGACAATAAAGGTGGTATGTTCATTAGGGACACCCCTCAACGAAGAAGTCAATCTGTCACCTTTATTAACGAAGAGAGGGATGTTCTAAAATCGAACACCCTATCACAAGTAAAATTTAGCATTAGGATACAGAAGAATCTAAGATACTACTGTTCAACATGTAGATGAAAGGGATGTAACCAAACGTTACACCCCAGCTCCTGCGGTGAGCAACTGATGACTTACATCAACGAATCTGGCTGCAAGATTCTAAATAGAAGTAAACAGGTTCGGGAATCACGACCTCAAGCCAATCACGTAATTAACTTGCTTTAATCACGTGCATAGCGTATTATTAAATGATGATAGGATGAAACGTCCCACCACTATCACATGCCATGATTTTTTCTCTTTTTGAAAAGAGAGTTTGCGTATGCAACAATTCGTTACGATGCCCTAGTCAAACCCCCGTAGCGATTTGCGACATTGGCTCGAACAATCTCTTACTTTTATATTGACGTCCTAAAACAGGGCCCCATACTATAAATCAATAGATTTTCTTTTCACAAGCATAATGAGATGTATATCGATGAGAAAAGTGAACTTGGTTGTGCAAAGGGATAACTGAAACGGTCACCCCTGGAGGTACAGAGCTAACCACCTTCTGCAGAAGTTAGAACCCGAATATGGTTGCCTTTATCATCATGCAGAATCTAAAGACTCGATAAAACACCGAGTAATCGTTTTAATGTATCTACAGAAACAATCCGTAGCCAAGAACGATAAAACCTGTACCTTGATTCAGGGGAGTGGTTCGAACTACACGACTAACTTTACACTAAATAAGATTTCATTGCCATAATTCTCTCTTCCAAAAATCAGATTTACTTTAGTCATACATTCAAATGGGGGATGCACTAAAACAGTGCCCCCCTACAACAAGACATTAGATTAAATAATACCTCTCAAGCTATTCGTCTATACGGAGAAGATAACGACAAATTAGTGCTAGAAATTAGCATCACTTGGAGGAGCCATAAATCTACTTGATATAATTGCTTATCATGTTGACTTTGATGGACTCCTCAATGATCATGGATTCAACATTGGAACATGTAGAATAGGATGACCCCGTAAAACGAGGAGTCATAGATGTAGATAAAATTAAACGACATGTTGGAAAAGAATACAAGTTGCCATCGTGATTCACGATTGAAGGTCTATAAGTGAGAACGTCCTGCAATTAGTTGACATAATCGGCGATATTCTCACGTATATTTCGTACCTATATGCACTTGCCGTGAAAAGAAAAAATCAACTTTACTTTAATCTCGTACTCATATATACGGATAATAAAGTAAAGTCAAAAGAAGGGAAAAGAAGAAATGGCTTGCGCCATAATTTTTCTTTTTACCAGCAATATCAACTTGTAATTAGACTACTTTTTCTCTTTTCGAGGAGAGAATATACTATCTCAATACATTTAGTTGACAACAGTTGGCGATAATACGCAAAAAAAAGAATCGCTCCTCTGTACTAAGAAGAGGTGCGATTCTTGATTCCTGGTGGTAATACTTACATACACTCAAACTATGCAAATAGATCCTCTAGTGTAACTTCGCTTTGTATAATTCCAGAATGAGAGTTCTGACGAACGCCGTAAGTTGTTACCATTGTAAGATGAACTGCCTTGCGTGTATTCGTTGAATCAATGAAGGCCGATTTCTTGTTGCGTAGATTACGTTCATATTCCGCATCGATAGAAAACTCTGACAAAGAATATTTCATTTCACAGACATTAATCACTTGGTCATTGCGATCAATCAACAAGTCTATCTGTGCACCATCGCTATTTTCATCTGCTTCTTTTCGCCAAGAATAAACATTACTTAGGACTCCAGCAATACCCAATCCAGCTTTTATTTGTTGTACATGTGCCAAACATAAGCGTTCAAAAGCCAATCCGCTCCAAGCACGATGCATTGCAGAATCGATTGAGGCTGACCAAAAATGTTCGTCATTGTTTTCATTTTGTTGGATGAACTTAAAGTAAAACAGTGTATAGTTGTCAATGAGCTGGTAAATGGTTTGTTTTGACTTTTTACCAAAGCCATTGTATTTACGAATAAATCCGCAGTATTCCAACTCATCGAGCACCTTGCTCAAAGCTCCACCACTTTGTTTATCAGTAATCTCTATTATCTCGTCGCGAGTCATTCCTTTTTTCTTCTGTCCAAGTGCAGTTACAACATCTATATATTGTTCAGGAGACTTAAACAATGATGCATAAAGTTGCTTGAATTCATTGGTCAATTTGCCATTTTTTGCAAAGAACATCTTATCGATGTTTTGAGCTAGGCTGAGTCCCTTTTCAAGCATGCTCCAATAGAAAGGTATACCTCCCAACACCATATAACATTCGGCAATTTGATACCGGCTCATTTCAAGACCTCTGTTTTGAACAAACATTTCACACTCCCTCAAAGTAAAAGGTTGAAGGGCTATGCGCTGCGTTACACGATTATGAAGACCTCCGTGGTCATTAATAACCTTATTGATAATCCATGAAGTTGCGGAACCGCAAATAATTAAAACAATATCCTTTCGAGCTGATGCCCAACCATTCCAAAAATGCTCAAAAGCAGATAGAAAATTTGAACGTGGGGTATCCATCCAAGGAAGTTCATCAAGGAAGACAATCTTCTTTTCATCAGTAGAATTCTTCAAATAGTGTGAAAGCAAACTGAACGCCTCTAACCAAGATTGCGGTATCGGACAGTCATCATAACCAGCATCACGAAGTGAAATAGCAAAACTAAACAACTGGTCCTTGGTCTTACCTTTTGCCAAACCCGTATGCTGGAATGTAAACTTATAACCAAAAGTCTCACGTATGAGATAGGTTTTACCTACGCGTCTACGACCATAGACAGCTATTAATTCTGAATACTCAGATTCTGCCGCTGAAAGCAATATTTTCTGCTCTTCTTTTCTACCGATTATCATAACTAATGAGTTTTGTTTACGCAAAAATAAGACAAAAACTTTATATAACACGCCAAATCTATGAAAAATATTGCGATTTGGCGGATTATAGCATATTTTTCACAAGAAAATATCAGTTTGGTTTCATTTAGTTGACAACAGTTGGCGATAATACGCAATAAAAATTGTACCTTTGCACTTAGAAAAAGAGGTGAACTTCTGGATGGAGAACTCAGTTTCTCTATGACTCTAAAAAGAGGACGTTGGGGCGGAAAAAGGGCGGATTTTTCTACCGCCTAGAAGGTAAAAAATGCTTTTCTACCGTTTTAAGCGTAAGACTCTCATAATTAAATAGTTCTACATGTTGCATCGGCAAGTAAAGCTAATCATATATACCCAGTTATCCCCAAAACGAAAACGATGAGAGATTTTCCTTTATAGATAGCTTAGGATGTTCAGTTCTCCTATCTCCCATTTCAAAACAAAGGCTGTCCATTATCTAATATGTGACAGCCTTTCTATGAAAGTTTTCTTCAGATAAATATCATACTTTTTTCATAAACTCCTTCGGTGTTTTTCCAAAATACTCCTTATACCTGCCTCTGAAGTTTTTCAGATTTCGCATACCCACCATTTCAGCAACCATAGTCACAGAAAATTTTCCGCTTTCCAAAAGTTCCCGTGCCTTCTCCATCCTGATTCTCGAAATCAAATATTTGGGTGCTTCTCCCGTCAACAACTTCCACTTATTATAAAAGGTTGTCCGGCTCATGCACATCCTGGAGGCAATATCATCTACTGTCAAATCCTCTTTATCCATATTCTCCATAATGTAAAGCTTCACTTCATTCAAAAATGCCAGATTGGCATCCTGCTGAGCCCGCTCCATAGGTTTCGTTAAAAAATCTTCTCCAAAAACTTTCTGAAGAAATGTCTTCCGAAGAAAACGGCTATTATTTATCAATATGGATATTTCCACTTTAAGGTCCTCCAGATTAAAGGGCTTACATACAAAGAGATCAGCCTGAGAAGAACAACGCTTTTCCCGCCGTTTCACATCAATGTGCGCCCCCATCAATATCACCGGAATAAAGGAGGTGTCCCTCGACGTCTTCAGTTTAGAAGAAAGTTCCTCACCGCTCATACCTTTCAACATGATATCACAAATCACCAAATCCGGATACTCTTCACATATTACCTCCAATGCTTCCTGACCGTCATCAAAGCTCCTCACTACAAAACATTCCGATAAACGTTTCTCAAGATAATCCTTGAATCCCTTGTCATTATCAGCAAGTATCACTAAAGGTCTATCCATATTTTTTTTCTTCGAGAAACCATGGAAAGCCATTTCCGATTCATTCACCTGAAAAGTGTCCGGAATATTTAAGGATGTATACCCCCCCGAAACCGCACACGAACATCTTATGGGAAATCGAAGCAGAGCCTCCTTTTCCAAAGTCAGTATTTTCCCGTCACATATATTCATCAACTTGTCAAAAAACACACCGCCCATGCCATACTGCTTGCCATGCAGAGGTCGTAGAATAGGAAGCCGCGACGAGTACCATCTGCAACATTTCAGAAATCGCTTGTTGCCTGTATCCTTAATCCTGATTGCCCAGTAATCTCCCTTCAACGAAACCTGCATCGAGAGGTGCGTTTCCGGCAGAGAACACTCGATGGCACTCAATACAAACCGGTCGATAACCGGAGATATCTTTCCCGGATCAAACCAAGCGCTTGCATAGTCAAAATCCGGAACCAAATCCAGCTTCATCTGCAACCCGGCCACATGAGACTGTAAAAAAGACACTTTCTTCCTCATAAATGCGCCGATTTCATGTTCTGCAACTACCAGGCTACCAGAATTGCCAAATAGTCGTTTCAACTCCATTAACGCTATCAAGTGCTGCTCCAGCCCGCCTATATGATGAAGTGCAACTGCCAGTTCCTTCTTTATGTCTTCCGGACAGTCTCCTTCGTAAACTGCCCCTAACGGTGTCTTAATCAAAGAAATGGGATTACGTATGTTTTGAAAGGTATCAATGAAATACTGATTTCCCTCTTTCAGTAAATCTCTTTCTTCACTGATACAGAGCAAATGGAACAAAAGCCAACATAATATACAGATTCCACTAGCCACTATTGGCAGAACAGACCAGGGAACCTTATGATATACGCCGATGGATAGCAGGAAAACGCATAATGACACTACTATTATTATTATCGATAAATGTTTCATACTATTATAAGTTTAAGTAATAATGATTCATACTAATATATACCCGAGTTTTCAGTCAATAGCAGGATAATCCCAAGTATGTCATCAGGAGGCGGTCTAATGGGGGAACGGTAGGTTCCTTGAGTCATCGAATTCACCTTACCAACCCTCGTTTGCTAGAAGAGCCTGCATTTCGTCCACCTGTATTTCATACCCAGCAACTCTCTAAACCATTCATTTCCCATGCCCAACGTATCTTTAAATATCAATACAACATTCCGCTTATCCAAGATAGCTCCAATCAATTATTCTCAAACAAAATAATAGTATAACAAACGGAAAGGCTAAAAAGATGATACCACTTCACACATATTCTTATCATACTCACATATCTTGCGCATGAAACAGAAAGACATTATCTTTGCAGCATGAAACTAGAACTGAAAGAAAACGGAGGATTACCGGCACATATACTCTGGACACTTGCTATCGTAGCTGGCGTGTCCGTAGCCAACTTGTATTACAATCAACCCCTGCTTAATATCATGCGGCATGAATTGGAAGTTTCTGAATTCAAAACGAACCTCATTGCCATGATTACACAAATCGGATATGCGCTGGGATTATTGTTCATCGTCCCATTAGGAGACCTCTATCGACGCAAGAATATCATCCTAACGAATTTCTTCCTACTCATATTTTCCCTTCTAGCCATTGCCATGGCACCGAACATCTACATCATCTGGGCAGCATCACTCATTACCGGCATCTGCTCCATGATACCCCAAATATTTGTACCGATTGCCTCGCAATTCTCACGCCCCGAAAACAAGGGACGGAATGTAGGTGTCGTCATCTCAGGATTACTGACTGGAATACTTGCATCACGTGTTGTCAGCGGATTTGTGGGTGAAGTGCTTGGCTGGCGTGAAATGTACTTCATCGCCGCTGGAATGATGTTACTATGCGCTATCGTTGTATTAAAGGTACTACCGGACATACAACCGACTTTCCAAGGCAAATATTCCGGGCTGATGAAGTCTCTTTTCTCATTAGTAAGAGAATACCCCTCTCTACGAATCTACTCGATACGTGCAGGACTGGCCTTTGGCTCATTCCTTGCCATGTGGTCCTGCCTTGCATTCAAAATGGGAGAAGCCCCGTTCCATGCATCCAGCGATGTCATCGGCATACTAGGGCTCTGCGGCATTGCCGGAGCCTTAACCGCATCTTTTGTAGGAAAATATGTAAAAAAGGTAGGCATACGCAATTTCAACTTTATCGGTTGCGGAATGATTCTGCTTGCATGGGCCTCGCTCTTTTTCTGCGGAAACAACTATGCAGGTATCATTACCGGTGTCATTCTTATAGACATAGGCATGCAATGCATCCAACTCAGCAACCAGACCAGTATTTTCGACATCTACCCGTCTGCCTCCAATCGGGTAAATACGATTTTCATGACCACTTACTTCATCGGCGGCTCTTTGGGTACCTTCCTTGCAGGAAGCAGTTGGCAGACTTGGGGATGGAGTGGCGTGGTCGGCACCGGCGTTATTTTAACAATAATATCGTTGTCCATCACCCTTTACAGCAAGAAATAACAAGGATACTATCATTTTTCCAAGCAAACGCAAAGATTTGATAATTTTTATTTGTCATGCAAAGGATAAGGAAGATATTGAACAGAATTGTTATACCTTTGTCGCATCAAACTATAAACGACAGATTGATAATAGATTCGTCAACCAAGCATAGTCAAAAACAACCCTATGAATTCAGCAAAGAAAATACCCTCTCCACTCGTTTCTCTATTTCCCATCGCTTTTCTCGTAGGAATGCTGTTCGCCACCATCCATACTTTCGGAAGTGACGCCTTGAGTGGAGGAAGCCAGATTTCCCTGCTTGCCACCACTGGTATGTGTGTCTTTATCGGCATGGCTTTCTACCGCATCCCTTGGAAAGATTATGAACTTGCCATCACCAACAACATTTCAGGTGTTGCCACAGCTATCATTATTCTATTGATTATCGGTGCTTTGAGCGGCACATGGATGATAAGTGGGGTGGTACCTACCCTTATATATTATGGTATGCAGATTATCCATCCGAATTTTTTCCTTGCTTCTACCTGCATTATTTGTGCATTGGTATCAGTAATGACGGGAAGTTCATGGACCACTATCGCCACCATCGGTATCGCCCTTTTGGGCATAGGTAAGGCACAAGGTTTTGAAGAGGGATGGATAGCCGGTGCCATCATTTCGGGAGCCTATTTCGGAGACAAAATTTCACCGTTATCGGATACCACAGTCCTTGCCTCATCCGTAACGGAAACACCGTTATTCAGCCATATCCGCTATATGATGATCACCACCGTCCCCTCTCTCCTCATCACCCTTGTCATCTTTACAGTAATGGGACTCACACACGAAACGAACAATACACAACAGATCGCGGAATTTACGGCAGCATTGGACGCCAAATTCAACATTACTCCCTGGTTACTGGCTGTTCCCGTGATTACGGGAATACTGATTGCCCGGAGAGTGCCTTCCGTCATCACACTCTTTCTCTCCACTCTGCTGGCAGGGATATTCGCCTTCATCTTCCAACCGGGACTACTGAATGAGATAGCGGAAGGTGGGAATATGTTCAAAGGGATAATGATGACATTCTATGGCAGTACCAGTCTACAAACTGACAGTGACATGTTGACAGAACTGATTGCCACACGAGGTATGGCAGGAATGATGAATACCATCTGGCTCATCATCTGCGCCATGTGTTTCGGTGGAGCCATGACGGCAAGCGGCATGCTAGGAAGCATCACTTCCCTATTCGTCCGCTTCATGAAGAATACAGCCAGCATGGTAGCATCCACCGTATGTTCCGGATTGTTCCTGAACCTTGCCACGGCAGACCAGTACATCAGCATTATCCTCACCGGAAACATGTTCAGCAACGTTTACGCAAAGAAAGGCTACGAAAGCCGGCTACTTAGCCGTACCACGGAAGATGCCGTTACCGTCACCTCCCCGCTTATCCCATGGAACACCTGCGGCATGACGCAAGCCACCATTTTGAGTGTACCCACACTGACCTACCTTCCCTATTGCTTCTTCAACCTTATCAGTCCGGTAATGAGTATCTTTATTGCTGCTATCGGATATAAAATAATTAAAAAACCGGTGAACAATCCTGGATAGGCATTGTTCTTGCAATAAACTTATAACGAACAATTTATTTAAACCTAAACAAAAAAAGATTCGATTATGAAAAAGTTTATTGCATTAGCAGCAGTAGTATTGGTAAGCATGGCAACAACGACCATGTATGCACAAGAGAGTAGAGCTGAAAAGCGCGCAGACCGTAAAGCCCAAAGAGACGCAGAACGTGCACGCCTGAAAGCTGAAGAACAAGCACAGGATGCCATTTCGTACGATGACGCAATGGCGGCCTTGAAAGCTCACCAGTTCGTAATGGAGGCAGACCAAGTGATGTTCCGCAACGGACAGACCGCATTTGTAAACTCCAACACCAACTTCGTATTGGTCAACCAAGGACGTGGCACCGTGCAGGTAGCCTTCAACACCGTATACCCAGGTCCTAACGGCATTGGCGGTGTAACAGTAGACGGAACCGTATCGGACATCCAAATGACTACCGACAAACGGGGCAACGTGAATTGTAACTTCAGCATCCAGGGTATCGGCATTTCCGCCCAGATATTCCTTACGCTGACCGATGGCGGGAACAACGCAACCGTAACCATCAGCCCGAACTTCAACTCCAACACCATGACTTTGAGCGGGAACCTGGTTCCGCTGGAACAATCCAACATATTCAAGGGACGTTCCTGGTAAAACCCTTATATAAATATATATATTCCCACTCCGCCACAAATCACACTAAAAAGTGTACATTTGTAGCGGAGTTTTTTATATACCAATGTCATGAGAGAATTTATCATTGCAGACAATCAAGATATCACCAAAGCAGGCATGATGTTCCTATTGGGCAGACAGAAAGACACCTCCCTGCTGCTGGAAGCCGACAACAAGGCAGAACTGATACAGCAACTACGCCTGCATCCCACCGCCGTTGTCATTCTGGACTATACCCTTTTTGATTTTTCGGGAGCCGAAGAGCTAATGGTACTTCACGAACGCTTCAAGGAAGCCGATTGGCTACTCTTTTCCGACGAATTGAGCCTACCGTTCCTGCGCCAGGTATTGTTCAGCAGCATGGCATTCGGCGTAGCGCTGAAGGATAATTCCAAAGAAGAGATACTGACCGCACTACAATGCGCCTCACGCAAGGAGCGATTCATCTGTAATCACGTCAGTAACCTGCTGCTCGCAGGCAACGGTTCCTCCTCCCCCACTCATCCTACCATCAAAGATGATTTACTGACTACTGCCGAACGGAGCATCCTAAAAGAGATAGCCCTGGGGAAAACAACCAAAGAAATAGCTGCCGAACGAAACCTCAGCTTCCATACGGTAAACAGCCACCGGAAGAATATCTTCCGGAAACTGGGTGTAAACAATGCGCACGAAGCCACCAAATATGCCATGAAGGCAGGCATCGTAGACTTGGTGGAATATTATATATAAATCTCCCCGCTCCCGACACACAGCCGGGCATCAGCATCATACACCACTCCGAACTGGCCCGGAGCAATGCCTTGCAGCTTTTCTTCCGAAACAATGCGGTAACCCTCCGCCTCCTTTTGCAACCTGCCTTTGACAAACTCCGGCGTATGGCGTATCTTGAAAGTCACCTCCACCTCTTCCTGCGCTCCCTTCCAGGGATTATCCGTAATGAAATGAAAATCGTACATACGGAATTCATAGCCGTATTGCAATGCCGTATCACATCCGCGGGACACGTAAATCACATTCTCCTCCACATCCTTGCGGGCAACAAACCACGGTCCTCCACCCAACCCCAATCCTTTACGCTGGCCGATGGTATGAAACCAATAGCCCCGATGCTTGCCCAACTTTCTACCCGTTTCCAACTCCACAATATCCCCTTCCCTTTCGCCAAGGAAACGGCGCACAAAATCATTATAATCAATCTTTCCCAGAAAGCAGATGCCCTGACTGTCACGACGTCTGGCGCTGGGCAATCCGGCACGCAGGGCTATGTCACGAACCTCATTCTTCATCAGTCTGCCCAATGGAAACATCAGTTTGGAAACTTGCAGATAATCTATCTGTGCCAGAAAGTCGGTCTGGTCTTTCACGGAATCGGCAGCGGTACCGAGCCATGTCTTTCCATCCCTCAACACCGTAGTGGCGTAGTGCCCGGTTGCCGTGATATCGAAATCCTTCCCCACACGTTGCTCAAAGCACCCGAACTTTATCAGCTTGTTGCACATCACATCCGGATTGGGAGTCAAGCCACGTCTTATTTTATCAATGGCATAAGCCGCCACCTGGTCCCAATACTCCCGGTGCAGGTCCACTACTTCCAACGATAATCCATAACGCCGGGCAATGGCAGAAGCCATCTCCATATCCTCTTCCGCAGAGCAGTCCATATAATCGGCATCGTCCCTCCCTATTTTGATATAAAATAGAGAAGGACGGTAACCTTGTTCGCAAAGGAGATGTACCACCACGGAGCTGTCTACACCTCCCGACAATAATACAGCAATATTCATTCTATCGTATACTGTTATTCTTTTAAATTCTGTCAAATGCCTGGGACAAGTCGTCCAGCAAATCATCGATATGTTCTGTCCCGATGGAGAGGCGGACCGTGCCCGGTTTGATGCCTTGTTCTTCCAATTCCCGTGCACTCAATTGGGAATGGGTAGTGGTGGCAGGATGGATAACCAGGGATTTCACATCAGCCACATTGGCAAGCAACGAGAATATCTGTAAACTGTCAATAAACGTCTGCGCTTCCTTCACACCGCCCCGCACCTCAAACGTAAAGATAGAACCGCCTCCATTCGGAAAGTATTTCCCGTAAAGCGCGTGGTCAGGATGTTCGGGCAGGGACGGGTGGTTCACGGCAACCACTTTGGGATGCTTCTTCAAGAATTCAACCACTTTCAAGGCATTCTCCACATGACGTTCCACGCGAAGCGACAACGTCTCCAATCCTTGCAACAGAATGAAAGCATTGAAAGGACTGATTGTGGCACCGGTATCACGCAACAATACGGCACGGATACGGATGGCATAGGCAGCAGGACCGGCAGCGTCGACGAAACGTACTCCATGATAACTCGGGTCCGGTTCCGTCAGTTGGGGAAACTTCCCCGAGGCCACCCAGTCGAACTTGCCGCTATCTACAATAACACCACCCAAGGACGTACCATGCCCTCCGATGAACTTCGTTGCCGAATGGACTACAATATCTGCCCCATGCTCTATGGGACGAATCAAGTAAGGAGTACCGAAGGTGTTATCTATAATCAGAGGAATCCGGTGACGGTGTGCTATTTCAGCAACGGCATCAATGTCAATGATGTTGCAATTCGGATTTCCCAGCGTTTCAATGAATACTGCCTTGGTATTCTCCTGAATCGCTTTCTCGAAATTGTCCAGATTGCCCGGGTCCACAAAAGTAGTGGTAACCCCGTAGGCAGGCAATGTGTGGGCCAGCAGATTATACGTTCCACCGTAGATGGTCTTAGCTGCCACGATATGGTCGCCTGCACGGGTGATATTCTCAAAGGCATAAGTGATGGCTGCCGCACCCGAGGCTACGGCCAATCCGGCAACACCGCCTTCCAGAGCCGCCACACGTTTCTCGAACACATCCTGGGTGGAATTCGTCAACCGCCCGTAAATATTCCCCGGGTCCTGCAAGCCAAAGCGGGCTGCCGCATGGGCCGAATTACGGAATACATACGAAGTTGTCTGATAGATAGGTACGGCGCGGGCATCAGTTGCCGGGTCGGGTTGTTCTTGTCCAACGTGAAGTTGTAGAGTCTCAAAGTGCAATTTCTTTGTTTCCATTGTCGTTTGTATTTTAGGTGAATAAACCGTTTCTCATTCGGATGTTGCAAAGATAGAGCGATAAGCCGGGGCAGACAATGACACAGATTAGGGAATTTTATACCACAATTGTGGTAGATAAGCAAGCTATTTTCTATCTTTAGATAAGATAGACTGCATTTCGGCAAAACTTTTTCATGCAAGCATGAAAGTTCTGCACTCAATTTGCACTATCTTTGCCCCCATGAAAGCAAGAAATATACTGATACTCATATTGGGAACCCTGATTCTTCCCATTTATCTGACTTCCTGCGGGGTGGACCGCTGGAAAGAGTATGCCGGACAGACCCAGACAGACCGCTGGATTGACGATACCATGCGTGTGTGGTACTATTGGGTAGACGCTATCCCCCATACCAACGACCTGAACTATTTTCAAGCCCCTTTCACTTTCTTTGCCTCGCTCAAATCCGAAGAAGACAAATTCTCCACCATCGACAGTCTGGTCAGCGTCACCACTACCCGCAGCATCCCCTATACGGATTACAGCTACGGATTCCAGTTCACTACCAACCAGATAGAAGTAGAAGGAGAAGAGAATGCCATTGTTGCACAGATTCTTTACGTTGCCGACGGAAGCCCGGCCTCGGAAATCGGGCTGAAACGGGGTGACTGGATTATGAAGATGGACGGGAACTTTATTACTGAACAGAATTATAAGAAACTGTATGGAAGTAGTGCCATGGAACTTACAGTAGGTTATTACGACGTGGAGAAAAATGCCATCGTTGCTTACGACAAACCCAGACAGATAGCATCGGCGCGTCCCGTCAACGACAACCCGGTGCACTATAAGAATGTATATACATCAGGCAGCAAGAAAATAGGTTATCTGGTCTACAACCACTTCAGTTCCGGCCCCACGGACAACAGTAATGAATATGACAACGACCTGCGCAGCGCATTCCAATATTTCGCATCACAGCAAGTCAACGAATTCATCCTTGACTTGCGCTACAACAACGGTGGATTACTGAGTTGCGCAGAATTGCTGTGTACCATGCTTGCACCTTCCTCCGCCTTGGGACAAGAGTTGGGGTACCTGGAATTCAACAACCGCTTCAATCCGCAGATAGTACCGTTCACCCTGAACTCCGGACTCATCGGAAACGGAGCAAACCTAAACCTGAATACTCTCTACGTACTTACCAGCAGCCAGACTGCCTCCGCCTCCGAAATGGTGATTAACTGCCTCGACCCGTATATGGATGTTGTCATCATCGGCGGTACTACCGTAGGCAAGAATGTAGGTTCCAGGAATTTCTCCAGCCCCGAACTGATGATAACGATGAATCCCATCGTCTGCAAGATATACAATTCGGAAGGGAAATCTGATTATGAATCCGGATTCCAACCGGCCTACTCGGGATATGTAGTGAATGAGATGAGCGACATGTCACGTTTCCTGCCCTTTGGAGATACCAACGAAGCCTTATTGAGCACTGCACTCGGCGCCATCGACGGAAGCATACAACCGCCCGCACAAGAAGATACCCGTTCTTTAAGAGTGACCACTCTCGCAAACTCCATTGAACGTCGGGCAAGCCATGCCGTACGCATCAAATAAAAAGACCAATAGGATGAAACTAAACAGAAGAGTTACAATCATCACCCGATTTTCGGGAATCATGTTCAGCCTGCTGTTGCTCGGCGGACTGGCAGCTTGCAGCGATGATAACAATGGCAATGATACGCCAGAACCGGAGCCGTCAACCTACCCCACCACTCCTTTCTCCAAAATCGAACTCAAAGAAGTGATAGAGAGCGATGCGCAACCGGTTACTGCCACCCACACCTACCTTTACAACAGTGCAGGCAGGCTGACCAGCTACACCGGCAAACAGAGCTTTACAGCAGGAGACGAACTCTTCGAGATAGAGAATACCACTACTGTCGAATACAAGGACCATCAAGCCGTGATAACCGACGAAGCAGGTACAGTATCAACCTACACGCTGAATGACAAAGGTTATGCCACCACTTGTACCAGTCAGGATATGGCAGGAAATACCCGTACTTACACCTTCTCCTACCTCATCAACACCGAAGACAAATACTATCTGGAAAACATCACAGAAAAGCTGAACGACGGAAAAGAATACTCATTCATTACAATAGACTACAGCAACTTCCGGGCATTGCGCATACAGCAAAAGGTTGACACTTTTGAGCACAACAGTACGGCTACCACACCATCAGGCAATGAAATTGCAAATATCTCCGAAATACCAAGCCTATTCATTACGGACATGTATCCGCTTTCCATGCATGCGGTTGCCATATACGGGAAGATATTGGGAGAACCTGCAAACTATCTGATTACCCAACTCATCCCGGACAGCAACGGAGAAAGTGAAGAGACCACCACCTATACTTATACGTTAGATAACCGGGGTATCGTCACTTCCTGCCATGCAGTCGTCAGGCATATAAGGAACGGCTACGAGCAGGACTACACACGCACCGTGAACTATACCATCGAATAATAAGTTACTTACTTCTTAAAGAACTTGTCGAAGAAAAGGACGTGATAGTCTATGGAGTTGTTCCAATACGTTCCGGTATGTCCACCGGGACGGGTGATGAAGTCATGGTCTATCTTCCTTGCCAGCAGCCGGTTGTGCAAGTCCTTGTTCACTTCAAGAAAGAAATCGGCCTCACCGCAGTCGATGATTAGCGCCAAGTCTCCATTTACAATCTTATCCAGCTGGTTGACCACCGTATGCGCATCCCAAGATGCCTTGTTGGCAGCAAACTCTCCCAACTGCTTGTTCATTTCCCAATTCTGGGGGAACGGCCGTATATCCACTCCTCCACTCATACTGCCCGCCGCACCGAACACATCCTTATGACGGATAGCACTCCACAAAGCACCGTGGCCGCCCATACTCAATCCACTGATGGCACGCGCCTTGCTATCGGGAATGGTAGCATAGTTCCCGTCTGTATACTTCACCAATTCCGAGGTGACAAAAGTCTCATAACGGTAGGCAGGATTCTCCGGACTGTCCCAATACCAACTGTTCTTGCCGTCCGGACATACAAATATGATTCCTTTCTCATCCGCCATCTGCGGCAATTCCGGCTTCAGCTGCACCCAGCTCCGCGCATTGCCGCCATAACCGTGCAACAGATAAACCACCGGACAAGCCTGCTTGCCGATAGCCTTATCAGGCAATACATACACAACTTTTACATCCTTATTCATGGCTGCACTTCTCACCAACACCGTGTCTACACGTGCCGCCTGCAACATTACGGCAGACAGACACCATAAAAGCCCCAAGGCAATAATTCTTTTTTTCATCTATTTATTGTTTATTTTTTCTAACGGATGGCAATATTAACAATAAATACTGAAAAATCATTATCTTTGCCTCACAAACTATTCAAAATCCACTATGGAGTTTATTATCATTCTACTTTTACTTATTCTGAACGGCATTTTTGCCATGTATGAAATCGCTTTAGTCTCCTCAAGTAAAGCACGCCTTGAAACTCTTGTCGGAAAAGGGAACAAAAGAGCCAAAGGAGTATTGAAACAACTGGAAGAACCCGAAAAATTCCTCTCCACCATCCAAATCGGTATTACTCTTATCGGTATCGTATCCGGTGCCTATGGTGGTGCCACCATCGCTGATGACGTAGAACCGCTGTTCGCCCTCATTCCGGGAGTAGCCGCCTATGCCAAGACTCTCGCCATGATTACCGTAGTAGCCATCATCACCTATCTGTCGCTCATCATAGGCGAACTGGTGCCCAAGTCCATCGCCTTGAACAACCCGGAACGATGGGCCACCATGCTCAGCCCCTTCATGATTGTGCTGACCAAGATTTCCTATCCGTTTGTATGCCTGCTGAGCGCTTCCACCAAACTGATGAACAAACTCATCGGACTGAACAGCGGCGAAGAACGCCAAATGACACAAGACGAACTGAAGATGATTCTGCACCAAAGCTCGGAACAAGGCGTCATCGACAAAGACGAAACGGAAATGTTGCGTGACGTGTTCCGCTTCTCGGACAAAAGAGCGAATGACCTGATGACCTATCGCCGCGACATCGTCGTGCTCCATCCCACAGACACACCGGAAGAGGTGCTGCGTATCATCCACGAAGAACACTTCAGCAAATATCTCCTGGTGGAGCGGGGAAAGGACGAGATTATCGGTGTGGTTTCCGTAAAGGACATCATCTTGATGATGGGCGGCGAACAACCCTTCAACTTACGTAGTATTGCACGCCCTGCTTTGTTTATTCCGGAAAGTTTGTATGCAAAGAAAGTTTTAGAGCTGTTTAAGAAGAACAAAAACAAGTTCGGAGTTGTTGTAGACGAGTATGGAAATACAGAAGGTATCATCACCCTGCACGATTTGACGGAAAGTATCTTCGGAGACATCCTCGAAGAGAATGAAACGGAAGAAGAGGAAATCGTTGTTCGTCAAGACGGTTCCATGCTGGTGGAAGCTTCCATGAATCTGGATGACTTTATGGAGGCGATGGGCATTATGAACTATGATGACCTGAAAGAAGAAGACTTCACCACCTTGAGCGGTCTTGCCATGTTCTTGATAGGACGGGTGCCGAAAGCCGGAGACTTGTTCAGCTACAAAAACCTGGACTTCGAAGTGGTGGATATGGACCGCGGACGGGTGGACAAGCTGCTCGTCATCAAGAAAGAAGAAGATGAATAACAAACGCTATTGCGTCTTTATAATTAACTTAAACCATTAAAGCAATGAAAAAAGTAATGATGATTGCAGCCCTTGCCGCTGCATTGGTATCCTGCCAATCAAAAGGAACTCAGAACAATGACGCCGTCGCCATGGACGAAAGTGTAATGGCTGTTACCGGCAATGACTCGTCTGCCGTAGCCGTATACGAAGGAATCCTTCCCGCCGCCGACGGTCCGGGCATCCAGTATGTATTGAGCGTAGACAGTGTAGGTCCCGACGGAGAAAGCGGCTACACGCTGGTAACAACTTATCTGGATGCCGAAGGCCCCGGAAAGAACAAGAGCTTTACTTCCAAAGGAAAGAAAGAAGTTATCCAGAAAGACGTCGACAACAAGAAGAAAACAGCCATCAAGCTGACCCCGAACGACGGGGACACTCCGGTGTACTTCGTAGTAGTGAACGACACAACCCTGCGCCTTGTCAACGACAGCCTGCAGGAAGCTGTGAGTGACTTGAATTATGACATCATCCAGGTGAAATAGTCCATCCATACTTATAAGAAAGAACGGTACAGCCGGAATTACTGAATTCAGTGGTTCCGGCTGCTGTTTTTTCAATGAGGGGGCATTTCAAACAAGAGAACAGAAGGCTATATCAAAAAGTTAGTGCTATCTTTGTCGCTTCATCAAAGTATATATAAACATGAAACATTCTTCCGAGAAACCTTTAGCACCTGCCAACTACTCACGCTGTTTCAACAACCAATGCCCGAAAGCCGACAACTGCCTGCATCGCTTAGCCGCCCTTCGCGATACCCCCGAGTACCCGTCCATCCGCATCATCAATCCACTGTGTATTCCAGAGGATAGCAGCCAATGCGCCTATTTCCAATCGACACAAAAGATACATGTCGCATGGGGAATCAGCCACTTGCTCGATGAAGTTCCCTACAAGAATCTCCAACCTCTGAAAAGCCAGTTGATAGCCCATTTCGGCCGCGGAAAATACTACCGCTTCTACCGGGAAGAATCTTACCTTTCCCCCGAAGACCAGAACTATATCCGCAGAACTTTCCACCAATACAACATTCCGGGAGAACCGGCTTTCGACTCCTACAGCGAAGAATACAAATGGTAGAAAGGTAATCTTCAGCCCCCTTTTCATGTCATTTTATCACTGAAAATATAGATAACACTTTAGTTCACAACGGTGAACACTTTGTTACAACAGTAAGAAACAAAGTGTTCACATACTATGAAACAAACTGTTCGCACTCAATAAAACAAACTGTTTTCTTTAACGGAACAAACAGTTTCCTACTAATGAAACAAACTGTTCTATTAGGGTGAAACAAAGTATTTTTAAAAGATGCGCAAAGATAACGCAACCATGCTAAAAATCAAATAGTTATAGAACATATCTTTTAGCAAGGTCGGAAAAGAAAGCAAAGGAAAGCATATTTGGAAGGGAGTTACGTTACCAAATCGTAACTCACCTCCAAAATCCCCAAAAAGGAATATAATAGATTAATTTTCAATCCGTTGCCTACTTTTGCATATCCTCAAATAACTCAACAGTAATTAAATTTGTAACTAAAAAAAGTTGAGTTATGAGAAGTACATTCAAAGTGTTATTTTACACAAAGAACCAGTCAGTAAAAAACGGTAAGGCACCGATTATGGGCCGTATCACCATCAATGGAACCCAGGCAGGTTTCAGTTGTAAGAAAGAAGTGTCCCTCGCTTTGTGGGACATCAAAGCCAACCGGGCAAAAGGTAAATCCGAAGAAGCCCGTACACTCAATCAGGAACTTGATAATATCAAGGCGCAAATAACCAAGCATTATCAGTATATTTGCGACCATGACAGTTTCGTTACAGCCAAGAAAGTCTATAACCGTTACGTCGGTTTCGGTGAAGACTGCCACACGCTTATGGCACTTTTCAAAGAACAGCTTGAATCATATAAGGAAAAGATAGGCAAAGGAAAAGCGGAAAGTACCTACCGCGGACTGGTTGCCGACTATAAAAGTCTTTCGCTTTTCATGAAAGCCAAAAAGAACATTGAAGATATAGCTATTGATGAACTTGAAAAGCCGTTCATTGAGGACTACTATACATGGATGCTCGGAACGGCAGGAAATGCCAATGCCACTGCTTTTAACCGTGTCAATACCTTGAAGTGGCTGATGTACATCGCACAGGAAAGAGGATGGATACGGGTTCATCCATTCGTATCCTTCGAATGTGCACCCGAATACAAAAGACGTTCCTTCCTTTCCGAAGAGGAACTGCAAAGAATAATTCATGTAGAACTGAAATACAAGCGTCAGCGTGCCATGCGCGACATGTTCTTATTCATGTGCTTCACTGGTCTTGCCTATGCCGACCTGAAAGCCATAACCTATGACAATATCCATACCGATTCCGACGGCGGCACATGGCTTATGGGAAACCGTATAAAGACAGGAGTTGCCTATGTGGTAAAATTATTGCCTATTGCCATCGAACTGATTGAAAAATACAGAGGAGTGGATGAAAAGAAAGACTCCTCCGATTGTGTTTTTCCCGTAGGTGAATACAATACCATGTTCCTCAGTCTCAAAATCATAGGTAAAAAATGTGATTGCCGGACAGAAGTCACCCCGCATATCGGACGCCACACATTTGCTGTTCTGGCCATCCTCAAAGGAATGCCGCTTGAAACCCTGCAAAAGGTTTTAGGGCATAATTCCATTCTTTCCACGCAGATATATGCCGAACTTATCAACCCGAAAGTTGGTGAAGATACTGATAAACTGTGTGAGAGAATCGGTCATGTCTTCAAACTCGCCATATAGCATGACAATAAAAAGAAGCGTCCCCCAAGCCATAGCTCGGAGGACGTTTCTTCTCTCTCTCTTTATTTCCTGAACCGCCTGAAATCTCTGTAATTCTTTTTCAGTACTTCATATAGCCCACTTTCGGGATAAAGCAGTTTCCCTCCGATAGTGGTATAGGGCACCATCTTCTCATCCCTCAGCGTTTGGAGTGTCCGCCTTGAAATGTGCAGCAGGGCACACACATCATCCCCGGTCATATAATGCTCGTCTGCTATTGTCGGACGCATCCGTGCTGTTGCTTCCTCCACCGCTTTCCCTGCTCTCCTGATCCATCCGGTCAGTTCCTTGAACTCTTCCGAATCCCTTGTGATTATCTCCGCCATACCCTTATTCCCTCCTGATTAATCCGTTTTCCAATATCTCCTGAATGTCCGTTTCCCGGTAAAAGAATTTCCCCCCTATGTTCGAGTAAGGCACAAGCCCGTTATCCCGGTAGTTTTGCAGGCACCGCTTCGATATACCCAAAGCCAGGCACACGTCCTGCGCATCCATTCATTTGTCCGGTGCAAGCGGAGCAATCTTTTTCTGTAGGTCATCCATTTGCACGGCCAGTGTACTGACCAGCCTTCTCAGTTCCTGATATGCGCTTGTTTCAATAATCGTCAGTTCCATACTAAAATCATTTTTAAGTTTATAAAATCTGAGACTTTTAAAGCAAAGTAAAGCATCTTCTTCAGTTTTACCAAGCATTGAAAACCAATGGCGACTATTGACGTATATTGTCTTGAGCAGGACGAATCATTTGTGGAGCACATTAAGATTTTAGAGAATCAATTTCTTCAAAAAAATTCTCTCGATGTCGTTCCCACATATCTGAATCTGGCAATGGTATTTGCAAATAGTTAAGAATACTATCCTTCAACTGGTTAATTCGGGAACGACGTTCTTTTTTATTATCCAAGTTAAAACTGACTTTTCCCGGATTAATAGCTCCTTTTATATATTTAAAGTCAAAACCAGGTAACAATAGTGCCTGATAATCAGATTGTAAGATCCATGCCGCCCCCATTTCATTAAGACAAGCAGCACTTTTATAATAGTTTTCCGATAAAACAAAAATGACATATAAGTTGTATTCTTGAAATTCATTTCTCAGATATTCATAGATGTCTTGTCCTAATGGAATACCATACTCTGGTACAGAACTGCAAAAAATATGATTTTTCTGAAGCCCAATATGTTCAAGTAGGCTAACTAACTTTTCTACATAGGGCTCATCGTTCGCAGAGTGACTGATGAAAATTTTAGATTTCGTTTTTTTATTGGCATGAGAAGATAATGTGTTTTTATCCTGCTGGATAAGTGCTTTTTCTGATGTTCCATAATCTTGTCCCAATTTATATAATGCGTCAAGAATATTTTGTGGACAAGACAAAATATCTAAATCTTCTATTATCCCAGATAAATCAATTTCCTCTTTACTATATTGCTTAAAGGATGTCAGAATCTCTAAAACCAGTGCACACAAAAGTTCTTTATTTTGATTGAAGAATTGATTTAGCATGCAAAAGAATGCATCTTCACAATACCATCCTTCCATATCCATACCAAATGCAAAAATATTATTTTCACTTTTGCTATAATCATAGCATTGTTTCCATAGATCATCTAACTTAGCCTTTACCAAGAAACGCTTAAATGTGGAACTCTTCAGATATTCTCTTAAATGAAATTTTTTTAAGTCATTTATCAAAGGTTCTATTTGAGTATTATATTCCATATCTATAATGTTTTAGAGTTTTAGAATCAAAAAAAATCTTTTTCGAGCGTTAAAGATAATAATTTAAAACGGGAATTAACTTAAAGCAGTTGAATAATAATCTTTAAGAGATAACTGGCATGTTATTTATGAAGGCATACATAGCTTAAATTAAAAGGCTCGTCCCTGCATCCGAGCAGCAACGAGCCTTTCATTTTATCCCTTATCCTATATCTTCCTGCCTTTACTCTTTTTAGGCGTTGGTGTTTCCTTCTCCACCTTCCTCTCCGGTACTGCAGTTTCTTTCTGCCGCATGGCTGGAAAATTCTCTTTCAGCAACCTTTCCGCCAGCCTCTTCGCCTTCTCCTGCATCTCGTCATACACATTCCATCTGTCCCGACCCAGCAGTTTGTTTTCAATCCTTTCAAATCTTTCATGAAAACTGAAATTATCAGGATACTCATCTATTAACCCGTCCCTCGGATAACCTTTGTCCATGATATAGAGCAATGTCATCCGGTCATAGTTATCCATGCTCCGAGCTAAACCAAGCCCCTTCTCATTATCCGTCAGCCGGGCATAATTCTCCCATGTGGGCGAAAGGTCATAAATCTCTTTATCCGTAACGCTTTTCAAAGCCGATTTATCCAGGAAGGCATCCGCCGGAATCTTTTCCAATGGCAGCAGACTGTCGTAATTATCATAACAGCGGTTTATTTTCCCCGCCATCAGCGAAGGCCATCCCCGAAACTCATATACCGTCAGCGACTTGCCTTCAAAGTCCGGTTCAAAGAAAGGGCTCTCGATATTCGCCTCCATAAAGGCTCCATATTGGTGGTTTCCCTTATAATCCCGGCTGAAAAGCAATACCCCCTTGTCTGTTTCAACACCCGTATAAAATTTGTTCCCGTGTTCCAAGTCATCCAACATATCCGCCACTGCTACGGGGGATGACTTTATTTCTTTCCACATTTTCGGCGTGAGCCAGCGGAGATAAGTCTCATCCTTCGAAAACGGGTCTATTTCATTTCACAGGCAATACACTACTTCCGACAGACGTTGGTATCTCTGTAAAATGATTCCATGCTCGTCCATCGCCTTTTCCAGCCTTTTCAGATAATCCTCATTGTTCCCTTCCTGTAAAGGCGGCACAATCCCCATATCGGGCACGTTGTAATACATCAGGCCCATATCCGGCATTTCCTCGCTTTTCAATGCCTTTTCAACATCTTCCTGTATGAACTCCTGATAACCTTCCTTCTTCGTACCTTTCATGCTGATATGTACGGGATTGAAAAATTTGTCCACAGTTATATATACGCTGCCGCCTTTTATCGTTCCGTTCTGTTCATTTTCCATATATCAAAGAATTAAATGTTTATACCCTGTCCTTTCTTTTTAAACGGTATTCTCGTTTTCACTTCCATTTCAGGAAACCGTGCATTATCCGGTCGTGTAACCAGCAGTGAGACAATCCGTTCCTGTTCCTTTGAGAGTGGCGCACGCTTCAGTTGCAGGTTTCTAAGCCGGTTAAAGTTTCTTAGTGTGGGTGCCATATCACACCGCTTCGTACAAATCCCGTATCGGAGTATATCCGGTGAAGCAGTCTTGCAATCCCCAATCTCTGCCCGGTACTTTGCATTCAACGGTGCCACCTCATGGAATCTCAATACCTCCGGCTTTCGTTTCCCATCGAAAAAATGTCCGGCCAAATCGTTCAGAAACTCTTCTAATGCCTTGTCCCCTTCATCTGTTTTTCCCAGCAGCAATACCTTCTTTCCGTATTCCACTGCCGTACAAGTAGGAAAAGCCGCCAGTCCGTTCCTTATCACGTCCCCGTCCATTCCGAAACGGTGTCCCAGCCGCTTGTAATCTGCATTTTCAAGCAAAGCCGTATGTTCGGCCAGTGACGACAACTGAACGATACCCCTTTCCTCACAGAATGCGGCATCCCTCAGTCTTACCACGCCCGAAGGATGAATCTTTTCCTGTTCCAGCACCGGACACAGCCTATCCAGATAATCCGCATTGTCCGTTCCGAGTATGGGAGGAATCAGACTTTTTTCCTTGAAATCGAAACGGAACATTCAATGGTCGGGTACAAACTCTCTGCTTGCGGTATGAAACCGCACATTATTGCTGATATATCGGGAGAATCCTTCTTCTCCCTGTCCCCGCATACTCAGGTACACGGGCCGGTAAAAGGCGTCCAGTGTCATGTACAGGCTGCCGCTTTCCTCCGCTTGCATTTTCTTTTTTTCCATAAATTCTATATGATTAGTTGTTTCTTTGCCTTTTTGTCGGGAGTAATGGAGGCGACATGCTTCGCTTGCCGTTGACCGTTATTCCGTTTCTGTACAGGAGCTTCCCCTATGGGGTCTGTATCGAATGATTTATCAGTCTTTTGTTCTTTAGAATGTTGATAGGAAGCTGTTTGCATTTTTTCTGTTTTTTCCACCCGGTTGATATTTCCGCTCAACTTAAATTCACCGTCCGTTATATGGAACTCCGATTGCAGAATATCCCTTGCCATGACCTTCGCTTCCATCTGCAAGGCCGCATAGCCGAAATCATGTGCCGACATCGGTGCCGATTGCCGCGCCTTGATACTGTCACCCAACTTTTCAGCCAAATCTCGAAACTCATACTCATAACTGAACGGATGAAAATAGTCTGCCGCCACATGACCGGCATATCCGTTTTCCGAAATATAAAGCAGAGAGGCCACATCATAATTGCGTGGAGAAATGCCCAAATTGAAATCTTTGGTTAATCGGTCAAAGTTGTTGTAATCCGGGCGAAGGTCGTATTTGTTCGTGCAGACAGCACCTTCCAGCATCTCTTTTCCTGCCATTTTCTCTTCAGTAAAGCTGAACTCCGATTTTCGCAGTTGCGTACCGGCAGTGCGCAAGTCGCTTTTTACCAGCTTGTCAATGCAGTTGTCCGCCAGTTCCGCTACTTGTCGGGAAAGCGTCTCTATTTCGTACAGTTTCAGCGTTTCCGTCCCTTTGGAGAAATTGAAAAAGCCATCTGCCAGATGTTGCAGATAGCTGTTGCGGGCTTTCATGCCCTTTTCACTGTCCGAGAAGAACAGTACGCCCTCATCCGTTGCTACGGCATACATCCGTTTTTCTTCGCCCGGCAGTTTTCCGTTGTTCCAGCCTTCCGCCTCGTTATGGCGTATAAACTCCCGGTACCCGCCGTCCTTTTGGAGTGCCGCAGGCGATGTCCGTCGGCTGAATAGCTTCAATCCTGCCTTCAGTGTATAAGCAGCATCCCTTAGTGGAATCTGCCTTCCCGTCACCGCCTTGTGTTTATGGATAGCCGGAACCAGCTTGTGGAAATACCAGTTCGCCAGTTCTCCCCGTCGGGAAGGTATTTTCCCTTTGTCTGCAAAATCGACTTTCAGAATTGTTCAGTCGGGCAGGTAGCCCCGTTTGTCGAACTCCTTCACCATTTTTCCGATATAGTCCTCATACGCTTTCGGGGTTGCATCGCCCGTGCGCACGGCCACCGGTGTATTTTTCTCGTCCATCGTGATGAACACGCTGCCCGGTTCAGCTACCGGACGTTCCGGCAGGCGAAACCTCCAGCGCGCCATCCAATCTTTCAATAGTCCCATAACTTGATTTATTTACAGAAGTTTATAGCCGCAAAGAAAACGCTTTGTCCGCCAATCTGCAACACGGCGGACACGCAAGTCGTCCGTTGGCGGCTTTTGGCGTGCAATCCTTACGCCAGCCGCTTGTCGAGCATTTGGTTATAACTTTTGCGCAGGGAGTCGATAAAGGGGGTGGTGTCCGTGCATCGGTCGAACACCTTGCCCCGTTTGGTGTACAGCGCATTGATTTTCAAATGGAATATTTCTTCAAATACCCTGATGACATCCACCACTTTCAATTCCCTTCCTTCCGCCGTCCCTATCACTCCGGCAGCCATCAGTGCAGCCACCAGTTCTATCAGGTCGCTGTCCGTGCCGTTCCAAGTCAGCGTAACGGCGGCTTTCCTTTTACCTCCTTGCGGATGAACTTCCATTCTTGTAGCTAACACTTGAAAAGGGACCCGGGTAGCATTTGAAACGTGTACCACCCGATA